>Ga0310811_10000090_pt1 | contig 140761 bp, 118 predicted proteins | sample YCmetagenome_FD_207642 | JGI IMG/M metagenome (GOLD analysis project Ga0310811, IMG submission 207642) | Soil microbial communities from experimental microcosm in Duke University, North Carolina, United States - YC | ecosystem: Engineered > Artificial ecosystem > Soil microcosm > Unclassified... | reverse complement strand
ATTACTTACGCAGACCCAGCTTCTCGATCAGTGCGCGGTAACGATCCGCGTCCTTACCCTTCAGGTAGTCGAGCAGCTTACGACGGCGGCTCACCATGCGCAGCAGACCGCGGCGGCTGTGGTGATCCTTCGTGTGAGCCTTGAAGTGAACGGTCAGTTCGTTGATGCGGGTCGTGAGCAGCGCGACCTGAACTTCGGGGGAGCCCGTGTCGTTAGCTGCGCGTGCGAATTGCGCAACGACGTCGGACTTCTTGCTTGTTTCAACTGCGGACATGTCGATTTCCTTGAGAACTAGACAGGCGGTCACGGAAGAAAGGCCGTGCCGTGGGTTACCCGTGTGTGCAATCCGTGCAATTCATAGAATCTTTGCAAGCATGCCTCACAACGGGACCCGTATTGTAGCACAGCCCAATCCGGCCGCGAACCCTGCTGTACCGGGCGGGATCGGGGGCAACCCACGCCGGCCGGGGACGCCTTACGGCCGCTTCATCTTGCAGACGGTCGCCGGCACCGTGCGCTCGGGCGGCAACGCCAGCACCGTGCGGAAACCGTAGCCTGAACCTTCGTTGTCGAACTTCACACCCGGCGTACCGGCCTTGTCCATCTCCATCACGTAAAGGGGCTGGATCAGCTGATGGTCGTCGGGCCGCATCCACGACGCATGAAAGCCGTTGTCGAACTTGATTCCTTCCAGGGCGCGGGCGACGGCGGTCGGGTCGGCACTCCCGGCGCGATTCATTGCCGCGGCGAGCGTTTCGATCATCAACACCATGCGCAGCACCGGGTAGTCGTCCTGGGCAGCCGGAAAACGCGCCCGGAATGCCGCATACCATGCATCCGAGGCCGCTCCGCCGGCATTCGGATGCCAGTCGGCCACCGCGATCACATGTTTGACGCCGGCATCGCCCAGTGCGGCCGGCGCGCCAAGGCTATTGCCGTAGAACGTGTAGAACCGCGTGTCCAGGCCCTGCTCCCGCGCCGCTTTGACGAGCAGCGTCAGATCGTTGCCCCAATTGCCGGTGATGACCGCGTCGGCGCCGCTCGCACGGATCTTCGCGATGTACGGCGCGAAGTCCTTCACGCGGCCAATCGGATGGAACTCGTCACCGACCACGGCGATGTCCGGGCGCTTCGCGGCGAGCGCAGATCGCGCCAGACTGCTGACATCGTGGCCGAAGCTGTAGTCCTGGTTCAGCAGATAGACTTTCTTCACAGCCTTGTCGCGCTGGATCACGTCGGGCAGCGCATCCATGCGCATGCCCGCGTGCGCGTCGAAGCGGAAGTGCCAGAAACTGCAATTGGCGTTGGTCAGTGCGGGATCGTCGGCGGAATAGTTGAGGAACAGTTCGCGGTTGTCCGGCTCGCGGCTGTTCTGCTTGTCGATCGCGCCGATCAGCGCGGCCGCCACGGCTGAACTGTTGCCCTGCATGATGTAACCGATGTGCCGGTCCGCGGCGGCGCGCAGTTGCACCAGCGCCTCTTCCGTGCTGCCTTTGCTGTCGAGCACGACCAGTTCGAGCGGATGTGCGCCGTCGGCGAGTTTCACGCCACCTTGCGCATTCACCTGTTCGACGCCGAAGCGCAGATTGCGCTCCACCGCCGCGCCTGCATTCGCGAACGGGCCGGACATGCCTTCGATCAGCGCCAGCTGGATCGCCGTACCCGTGGGCTTATTGACCGGCTTACCTGCCGGACCCGACGCCGCCTCCCCTGCGGCGTGACCCGCCACGGTCATCGAAATCGCCGCTAGCGCGACGACTGCCGCTGCTGCCGCTCGTTGCCACTTCGCCATCGTCATTGCCCCGCTTGATTCGTCGAAGCGCGGATCATAGGGCGTTCCAGACGGAATAAGCAAGCCGGCGAATTCGTTATTGTGTATCCAGCGACACCTCGCACGAAGCGCAGATCTTTTGCCTTCGCCCGTGTCAAAATAATGCGTCTCGATGATAAAAACCGCCAATCAAACGCCATCGGAGGAATTCATGTTCAACCGCCACCCATTCACGGCGGCCTCGATCGAAGCGCAGTCCGCCACACCTCTGCGCCGCGCCGCGCTCGTCTGCCTGAGCGCGCTCGCGTTCACGGTTGCGCTCGCCGGCTGCGCCCAACCCTGGCAGCAATACACCCAGGGCGCGGACGCATCGACCATCATCGCCCGCCTCGGCGCACCGCGTGAAAGCTACGACCTGCCCAACGGCGGCAAGCGGCTGATGTGGCCGACCCAGCCAATGGGCGAAACCACCACCGCTGCCGATATCGACGCATCCGGCAAGATCGTCTCGGTACGCCAGGTGCTTCAGCCTAACGAGTTCTACCGCGCGGAAATCGGCAAGTGGACGAAGAGCGACGTGCTGGTGAACTTCGGCCGTCCGGTCGAAACCTCGTACTTCCCGCTGATGAAGCGTGAGGTCTGGACGTATCGCTATCTGGAAGACAACGTCTGGTACATGATGTACAGCTTCTATTTCGACGATCAGGGCATCGTGCGTCTCACGCAGAAGACACCTGACCCGCTGCACGATCCGGATCGCCGCAACCTGTTCTGAGCATCCGCTCGAACCCATTGCCTATGAATCCGCGAAGCCGCCTCCTCAGGCGGCTTTTTTTATTTATGTCGCATGACAGCGAATTTTATTTCGCGCACGGCGGATTTATTTTTTGATAGAAAGGTTTTCGTAAGCATCGATTTGGTGCTGACTGCGCTTGCCGTGGTCCGCACGCCGTGAATCCGGCCATGAATCGATGCGCCCACTTACGGAGCCGCTCTCGATGAACCGTCCGAAACGTCTGCTAGTCGCCAATGTCGCATGGGCGCACGAAACCGCTGCGCGCAACCCGAAATTTTTCCGTGATCTCGCGCGAGGCCAAAATCCGCACGTGCTGTGGGTCGGCTGCTCGGACAGCCGTGTGCCCGCGGAAACCATCACGCATTGCGAGCCGGGCGATCTGTTCGTTCACCGCAACATCGCCAACCTCTTCCATCCCGACGACGACAACTCCGTCAGCGTCCTCGAATATGCCGTGCGGGTACTTAAGGTGGGGCACGTAATCGTCTGCGGTCACTATGGCTGCGGCGGCGTGCGCGCCGCCCTGCTGCCGCCGGAACCCACACTGCCACACGTCAATCGCCGGATCGCGCCGTTATGCGCGTTAGCAAAAGCACATAGCGACGAGCTCAGGAGTCATGCGAGCCAGCAGGCGCGGGTTAATCGCCTCGCGGAGCTCAACGTGCTCGAACAGGTGCGCCAGTTACGCGCAAGTCCGATCGTACGGGACGCCGACCCCGCACCGCTCGTTCACGGCTGGATCTTCGCGCTTGAGGACGGCCGCATCAAGGTGCTCACGTCCGGCTATGAAGCCGACGACGCGATGACCTGCGCGACAGCCGCCCATAGCGCCGCCTGATGCGCGACTTTTATCGCGGACGGCCCTCGGTTTGAGCCGCGCCGCCTACGCAACTCCAAACACTACTGCACCGACTCCATGAACCTTCGAGCTTTCTTTTCCACGTTTCAGCGCGATCTACTGGCCGGCACCGTTGTTTTTCTGGTGGCGTTGCCGCTGTGTCTAGGTATCGCGAACGCATCGGGCGTCGAGCCATTCGCCGGGCTTGTGTCGGGTATCGTCGGCGGTCTGGTGGTGGCCGTGCTGAGCGGTTCGCGCCTGAGCGTCAGTGGACCGGCGGCGGGCCTCGTCGTGATCGTCGTCGACGGAATCGCGCAACTTGGCAGTTTCCCGGCATTCCTGCTCGCAGTGCTGCTGTCCGGCGCGATTCAGTTCGGCTTCGGGATGTTGAAGGCCGGCAGATTCGCGGCCTATGTGCCGTCACCGGTCATCAAAGGCATGCTTGCGGCGATCGGCGTTCTGCTCATCGTCAAACAATTCCCGCTCGCGCTCGGGCTGTTCAGCGCGAATGCGCCGGCCGGCAGCGTAACGACCCCGTTCGGCTCGATATCGCCTGCGGCCTGCGTCATCACGTTGCTGTCGCTAGCGATTCTGGTGGGCTGGGAAACCCGCGCGCTGCGCCGCTTCAGACTCGTGCGCCTCGTCCCCGCGCCGCTCGCCGTGGTTCTGCTGGGGATCGGCGCCACGCTGCTACTCGGCCTGCTCGCCCCGTCGTTTGCGCCGCTTGCCGAGCATCGCGTCGCGCTGCCTTCGATCGAATCCTTCGGCGCGTTGCGGCTCGCCCTCGAATGGGCCGACTTCGGGCCGCACTTCGCACAACTCGTCAATCCCGATGTCTGGCGCGTCGCCATCACGCTGGCGATCGTCGCCAGTCTCGAAACGCTGTTGAGCCTCGAAGCCGTCGAGCAGATCGACCCTGCCCGACGCGCCGCGCCGCCGGATCGCGAATTGAAGGCGCAGGGCGTGGGTAATCTGATCGCCGGCGCGATCGGTGGCTTGCCGATCACCTCGGTTATTGTGCGCAGTTCCGCGAACGTGCACGCGGGCGCCCAGAGCCGGCTCTCCGCAATCATTCATGGCGTGTTGCTGCTGGTCAGCATCTTCCTGCTCACCAGCATCATCAACCTGATTCCGCTTGCCTGCCTCGCGGCCATTCTCATCTTTACCGGTGTCAAGCTCGCCAAGCCATCGTTGTTCGTCGGCATCGCGAGGCAAGGTTTTGCGCCGTTTGCACCGTTCATCGTCACGCTGGTCGGCGTGCTCGCCACCGATCTGCTGATCGGCATCGTGCTCGGCGTTCTGTGCAGCGTGTTGCTCGCGTTGTATGAGAATCTGCGCAGCCCGATCGTACTCGCGCAGCATGGCGATCACTATCTGCTGTCGTTTCGCAAGGACGTGTCGTTTCTCGGCAAGGTGCCGCTCAAGCACTATCTGCAACAGATTCCCGACGGCGCGACCCTGATCGTCGACGCAACGCGCGCCGACTTCGTCGATCACGATGTGCGTGAACTGCTGGACACGTTTGTCGCCGACGCACCGCGCCGCGAGATCGTGGTTGATGTGCGGCATCAGGTGCAGGCACAGGCACGCGCGGCGCGTGGTTGGTCGATGCGGCGCGCGGCGACGGAGTAGCCTGAGTCAAGGTAATGCGATTGCAAGCGCCGCAAAAAAAGAAACCCCGTGCCGTTCAGGACACAGGGTTTCTTGTCACCTTCTTGTCAATCTGGTTCAGCAAAGCGCGCAACCAGGAGCACGCCTGCGGCCATCACTCCGAGCGTTGCGGATTCAATTTATCGACGTTCGAATACAGCTTGTTGAGGGCCGAAATATAAGCCTTCGCGGAAGCCGCGACGATATCCGGATCGGTGCCCACGCCGTTGACGATGCGCCCGCTCTTCGACAAGCGCACGGTCACTTCGCCCTGCGCCTGCGTACCGGTCGTGATCGCATTCACCGAATACAGCAGCAGTTCCGACCCGCTGCCCACTTCCGTTTCAATGGCATTGAGCGTGGCATCCACCGGACCGTTGCCGCGCGCTTCGCCAGTCACTTCCTTGCCTTCGACCGAGAACACAATCTTCGCGTGCGGCTGCTCGCCGGTCTCCGAATGCTGCGCCAGCGACAGGAACTTGTAGTGCTCTTTCTCCTGGGCCTCAGCCGACTCCTCGGTGACGATCGCGATGATGTCTTCGTCGAAGATTTCCGACTTGCGGTCCGCCAGTTCCTTGAAGCGTGCGAACGCGGTATTCAACTCGCCTTCGCTATCGAGCGCGATGCCCAGTTCCTGCAGACGTTGCTTGAACGCATTGCGGCCCGACAACTTGCCCAGCACGATCTTGTTCGCGCTCCAGCCCACATCTTCGGCACGCATGATTTCGTACGTGTCGCGCGCTTTCAGCACGCCGTCCTGGTGAATGCCGGACGCGTGCGCAAATGCGTTCGCGCCAACCACCGCCTTGTTCGGCTGCACGACAAAACCGGTGATCTGCGACACCAGCTTCGAAGCCGGCACGATCTGCGTCGTATCGAGTCCGATATCGAGGCCGAAGTAATCCTTGCGGGTCTTCACCGCCATCACGATTTCTTCGAGCGACGTATTACCCGCGCGCTCGCCGAGCCCGTTGATCGTGCACTCGACCTGACGCGCACCGCCGATCTGCACGCCGGCCAGCGAGTTCGCCACGGCCATGCCAAGGTCGTTATGACAATGCACCGAGAACACGGCCTTATGCGAGTTCGGAATCCGCTCACGCAGCGTCTTCACGAGCTGGCCGTACAACTCCGGCACGCCATAGCCCACCGTGTCCGCGATGTTGATGGTGGTGGCGCCCTCGGCGATCACCGCTTCCAACACCCGGCACAGGAAATCCATGTCCGAGCGGCTGCCGTCTTCCGGCGAAAACTCGACGTCGTCCGTGAATTTGCGGGCGAAACGCACCGCCAGCTTCGCCTGCTCGAACACCTGATCCGGCGTCATGCGCAGCTTCTTTTCCATATGCAGCGGCGACGTTGCGATGAACGTATGGATACGGAAATGATCGGCCGGCTTGAGTGCGTCGGCAGCGCGTTGAATGTCTTTGTCGTTGGCACGGGCGAGCGAGCAGATCGTGCTGTCCTTGATCAGGCCCGCGATCGTCTGAATCGAATCGAAGTCGCCGTTCGAGCTGGCCGCGAAGCCCGCTTCGATCACGTCCACTTTCATCCGTTCGAGTTGCTTGGCGATACGGATTTTTTCTTCTTTCGTCATCGACGCGCCGGGCGATTGCTCGCCGTCGCGCAAGGTGGTGTCGAATATGATCAGTTTGTCGGACATGTCGGGTCTCCTGGGGAGTCGTTCAATTGCGGGGATCGGATTCTGGAATTTTGGGGTTCGCGCCACCGTTGGCGACGCTATAAACCACAGACGAGGCAGACGGAGGGCAAAAAGCTCGGCGATCAGCGCAGTAGACGCGCCGCACTGGCGCGCCTGGCTGCGCACCGGCTTGTTGAGGCTCGCGTCGCGGCTCAAACGGGAACGCGAACGCATCTCTCAAACGACTATAGCGGCATTCACCTCATCGTGCAATTGGCGTCAGACCTGCCTGCCGCGCGCCGTGGGACGGGCTCCAAAACGAAAAACGGCAGCCTCGAAAGGCTGCCGTTTTCTTGTGTCGCTTTCATGCACCGGTTGGGCGCTTTACCTGTCCCGTGCCACGGACCGAGCCGGGTTCGCTCTGCCCCGCAGCGCCTGATAGCCCCAGAACACATAGCCCGACAGACCGTACAGCACGAACAGGCCAAACAGCATCAGCGGCGGATCGGACGATACCAGCACGAACGCCACGACTACCAGCAAAATCACGCCGAACGGCACGCGGTGCCGCACGTCCAGCGCCTTACCGCTATAAAAAGGCGCGTTCGACACCATCGTCACACCGGCATAAATGGTCAGTACGAAGGCGACCCACGGCAGCCACACCAGCTTGAGCGGCACGCGGTTGTCGGTGGCGAGCCACACGAAACCGGCGATCAGCGCCGCGGCTGCCGGACTCGGCATGCCCTGGAAGAAACGCTTGTCGACCACGCCGATGTTCGTGTTGAAGCGCGCCAGACGCAGCGCCGCCCCCGAACAGTAAACGAACGCGGCAAGCCAGCCCCAGCGGCCGAGATCCTTCAGAATCCACTCGTACATCACGAGCGCCGGCGCCACGCCGAACGACACCATGTCCGAGAGGCTGTCGAACTGCTCGCCGAACGCACTCTGCGTATGGGTCATACGGGCGACGCGGCCGTCCATGCCGTCCAGCACCATTGCCACGAAGATCGCGATCGCCGCGATTTCGAAGCGCACGTTCATCGCCTGCACCACAGCGAAGAAGCCGCAGAAAAGCGCGGCGGTGGTAAACGCGTTCGGCAGCAGATAAATGCCGCGCTTTCTCAAGAACTGCTGACGCTGCGCGCGCCGGCTATCGACTGCCGGCGATTCCGTCACGATCGGCTTGTTACGGCGGAATGGACGCGGCAGCGGTCCACTGTTACGGGGTCGACGCGGTTTGAATGCGGCCATTCGGAAAACCTCCTTGGTGCCGCTTTATAGTTCAGCGAGGATCGTGGACGACGCGGAAACCTTCTCGCCGATCGACACACGCGGACGGCTGCCAACCGGCAGATACACGTCGACGCGCGAGCCAAACCGGATAAATCCATAGCGTTGACCACGTGTGAGCGGCTCTCCGGCCCGCACGTAGCAAAGAATCCGCCGTGCAATCAGGCCGGCGATCTGCACCGAGGTCACCGTCTGCCCGCCGGCCATCTGGATCACCACCGCGTTGCGTTCGTTTTCGGTCGAAGCCTTGTCCACGGCGGCGTTCAGGTACGCACCCGGGAAATATTCGACCTTGGAGATCGCGCCGTCTACCGGCGAGCGTTGCGAATGCACGTTGAAGACGTTCATGAACACGCTGATCTTCAGCGCTTCACGGTTGGCATACGGGTCATGCGCTGTTTCGACCGCGACGATACGGCCGTCTGCCGGGCACAGCACAGCATTGGCCTGAGTCGGAATCGGGCGCGCCGGATCGCGGAAGAACTGCACCACGAAGGCCAGAAGCAGCCAGAACAGCCATGCCAAGCCGAACCCCGCGAAGAATTGAACCAGTAATGCTACGACGGCTGCGATGGCGATGAACGGCCAGCCTTCTCGCGCGATGATCGGATGAGGGTAATTCATGGATGGCTTCAGTATTTTTGGAGGGTAGCCCCCCTTCCTCGCGGAAGAAGGGCCCCCTAAGAACCGTACGTGCGAGTTTCCCCGCATACGGCTCAAATCTACAAACAAAGCCCGGTCTTAGGACCGGGCCGGCTTAGTTACCGCAATTTTACCTGCGTGCACCTGCTGATGGCAGTGCGGGTGAAGCAGAACCCTGTTCGAGAGAGCGTCCGTGCCACCATGCATCCGATACTCTAGATGATGGTCATGCCAGCCGGTCTCCTTTGTCAGGGCACAGCCACAATGCGAGCAAAGCCCGTCTTGCGACATATACAGCGAAACCCATTGCTTCCGATAACGCATTGAGTGTTCCATGCGCGCCTGTCGCAACTGTTCGCCGTACTGCTCCCACTCAGGATCAAAGGGATTGAATGCTCCTTTGACCTTTCTGTGTCGCTTAATTTCCGTACCGCTGATCTGGTACAGGCTAAGCAACCCCTTACCACCGTCGTCACGAGCTACAGGAACAGCGAACACCCAGTGTCGATTGCCCTCCGAGTGAAAGTATTTCTTCTTCACCCATTCGGCGCTCTTGTTCAGGTGCCGCCTCTTCGACCACCGCCAAAGCCTTCGGAAAATCAAAGACTCCATGCGGCTGTATGCCTCTTTGGCGACCACAGGACTGTGATACTGCGCCCAGCCCCGTAGCATCGGGTTCAGCAGTCGAATCAGATTCTCCTGCTTTACCGTCTTATGACCGCTGATCGTATCCGCCACCTTGCGATAGAACGTTTTCACGTTCTTCTTGCTCGGCTTGATGAGTAGCGTCCCCGAGTACTTACGGAAATTCCACCCCAGGAAATCGAAGCCTTGGTCAATGTGCGTGATCCGCGTTTTCTCCTCGGACAGTTGCAGACCTCGAACGGCAAGGAATGTTTCCACCCAAGGTCGAACTTCCTGCTCCAGCAACTCTTGCGAGTCACCGGTGATCACGAAGTCGTCCGCGTACCGCACCACATTGACTTTAAGCTTGTTGGCTTTTGCGATCCCAAACTTCGCACTAAGGTGCGCTAGCAGTTCTCGCTCCAGCCCGTTCAGCGTCACATTCGCCAGCGTCGGAGAGATGATCCCTCCTTGCGGCGTACCGGCCTCTGTCGCCTGAAGCTGCCCCTTGTAAATCAGGCCAGCTTTCAGCCATTTCCGGAGGATTTCCTTGTCCATCAGGACATGGGTCTCCAACCAGTTATGGCTAATATGGTCGAAGCATCCCTTGATATCCGCCTCCAGCACCCAACGGGCTGAGCCCTTCTGGGACATGGCGACGAATATCTGTGACATGGCGTCAGCCGTCGAGCGGTTTAACCTGAACCCATAAGAGTTCGGGTCGCTCGTCGATTCCGACACCGGCTCCAAGGCCAGCAGATACAAGGCTTGCATCGCTCTGTCCCGCATGGTCGGAATGCCCAGAGGGCGCTCCTTTCCATTGGCCTTGGGGATAAAGACTCTCCGTAAAGGCAGAGGCTTATATCCACGCCGCTTCAACCTGCCGACAGCAAGCCATCGGCTCTCAGGCGAGTCCCAAAGTTCGCGATCGACTCCAGCCGTTCGCGCACCCTGATTCTGCGTAACACGTCGTACCGCATACAGCTTTGCGGACAACGTGCGGGTCAACATCCGTTGCAGGGCTCTCCCCCTGCGCCAGTTGCCTTCCCGCGTCGCCTTCGCAATTCGAATCTGCATCCCTCTCACGTTCCGTTCAACCCGCCGCCAATCTACGGCGTACCAGTTGTCCGGCGCGTGGGAAAGCGCAGATCCGTCCTTTCGGACAGATACTCTCATGCTGCTCTCCTACTCGAAGAAGTGAATCCCGAGCGAAGAACAGATCGCCCCTTGCGGGAGCGATCTGCTCCCGCAAGGGGGTTAAAAACATATGCTGACGGTCCAGAAGCCCGACAGCAATCATCTTCCAGCTAAGGGTTAGTCAGCCATCTTGCGACGGTAGACCAGACGGAAGTCTGCCCGCTTTCGCGTGGGGTAATGTTCCAACCCCTATCCGACCCATTACAGACCGGCTTTCGCTTTCTCCGTCATCCCATACCTGCACAATCAACAGCGTCCCTCGCGGTTCGCCTGCCAGTCAAACTACGACCGGCAACCATACAGGCTTACCACGTTCCCGGCGTGTCACACGACTGACTTAGGTTCTGCCTATTCCCCGGCGGTCCGATGACGACGTAACCCGAATTTACAGCGGGTTATCCGACCGCACACCTGTTTGGTTGATGCCTGTCAGCAGCTTTGGCACCGTCCTACTTACGAGGTTTATCAGCAGTTCACTTGCATTAACCATATCAGCCAGCCTAGCCCCTCAACCCCGTTGCTGCTGGGAGTCTCCGGATGGTCATCTCGCAACCACCATCCGCCCGAACTTCCGGGGGGTACATTGTTAGAAGAGCTTCACACCCCACCATTGCCAGTGACGCATGTCTTCCTAGGCTACTGCTGGTCGTACAGCAGGTTCACTCCCCTCGCCAATGCAGCCAGCGAGGCCGAACAATGACACACCGAGCTTTTCGCTCGTATCGTTTAGCGACTCCGTTGCCCTGAGGCGCAGGAATTGCAAACATCACCCCGCCCTGTCGGCGGAGATGAAGCCGCTGACTGGGCGGGACCTGACGGTAATCAGGTCAATGCAATACGGTTGACGGCGGAATGCACCGTGTCCCGTGTTCACTACTAAGGTGTGCCCCTAAGGACACATCTACTGCTTAAAGTGCGGCTCACAAGGGAGCCGCCTGCGGAGGGCATGGTGAGTCCAGTCGAGACCTTCCTCAATAACCCTCTAGTCGATGCCCCGTAACGTGGGGCTGACGGACACGAGCGTGCGTGTCGCACGTAAAACCGTAGGATAGCAAAAGCCGCCCAGGGTTCAGCACCCTTGGACGGCTTTTTGCATTACCGGCTGCCGCGACGATGCGCCGCGCCGGTCAGATGCGGCAGAACTGGCTGCTTAGTTCTTCGACTGGTCGACCAGCTTGTTCGCGGCGATCCACGGCATCATCGAGCGCAGCTTCGCGCCCACCGTTTCGATCTGGTGCTCGGCCGTCAGACGGCGGCGCGATTGCAGCGTCGGTGCGCCGGCCTTGTTTTCGATGATGAAGCTCTTTGCGTACTCGCCGGTCTGAATGTCCGTCAGCACGGCCTTCATCGCCTTCTTCGTTTCAGCCGTGACGATACGCGGACCCGTCACGTACTCGCCGTATTCGGCGTTGTTCGAGATCGAGTAGTTCATGTTCGCGATGCCGCCTTCGTAGATCAGGTCGACGATCAGCTTCAGTTCGTGCAGGCATTCGAAGTACGCCATTTCCGGCGCGTAGCCTGCTTCCACCAGCGTTTCGAAGCCGGCCTTGATCAGGTCGACCGTACCGCCGCACAGCACGGCCTGTTCGCCGAACAGGTCGGTTTCCGTTTCTTCGCGGAAGTTCGTTTCGATGATGCCGGCGCGGCCGCCGCCGTTCGCTGCCGCGTACGACAAAGCGATGTCACGTGCTGCGCCCGACTTGTCTTGCGCAACGGCGATCAGGTGGGGCACGCCGCCACCTTGCGAGTACGTACCGCGAACCGTGTGGCCCGGCGCCTTCGGCGCGATCATGATGACGTCCAGATCCGCACGCGGGATCACTTGACCGTAGTGCACGTTGAAGCCATGCGCGAAAGCCAGTGCCGCGCCTTGCTTGATGTTGGCGTGCACTTCCTTTGCGTAGACGTCGGCGATCTGTTCGTCCGGCAGCAGCATCATGACGACGTCCGCGCCCTTGACGGCTTCCGCCACTTCCTTGACTTGCAGGCCGGCGTTTTCAGCCTTGCTCCACGATGCGCCGCCCTTACGCAGACCGACCGTGATGTTCACGCCGCTTTCCTTCAGGTTCAGCGCGTGAGCATGGCCTTGCGAGCCATAGCCGATGATGGTGACTTGCTTGCCCTTGATGAGGGAGAGGTCGGCGTCCTTGTCGTAGAAAACTTTCATGTCGGTTCCTTGGCTAAATTCGGTGAAATCAGTGAAATACAAATACTGCGAATGTTGTGTTGCTGACCGGGCGGCGCCAGTTGCCGGCACTGCCCGGTTTCGATCGAGACGGTTAAGACGGCTAATAACCGCAACTCAGCGCGCGCGTCAAACCTTCAGAATGCGCTCGCCGCGGCCGATACCCGAACTGCCCGTACGGACGGTTTCGAGAATCGCGGTCGCGTCGATCCCTTCGATGAAGGCATCGAGCTTGTCGCTCGCGCCCGTCAGTTCGATCGTATAGGTCTTTTCTGTGACGTCGATGATGCGGCCGCGGAAAATATCCGACATCCGTTTCATCTCCTCACGTTCCTTGCCGACCGCCCTCACCTTGATCAACATCAGCTCACGCTCGATGTGGGCGCCCTCGGTAAGGTCGACCACTTTCACCACCTCGATCAGGCGGTTCAGATGCTTCGTGATCTGTTCGATCACGTCGTCCGAGCCAATGGAAACGATGGTCATGCGCGACAGCGAACGGTCTTCGGTCGGAGCCACCGTCAAGGTTTCAATGTTGTAGCCGCGTGCCGAGAAGAGACCGACCACGCGTGACAATGCGCCCGGTTCGTTTTCCAGCAGGACTGAAATGATGTGTCTCATGTTTCGCTTCTTCCAGATGTTTTGTCGATGTATGCGAGCCGGTTCGCGCCGCTTCGTCCGCCTTCGCCCTTTGTGGAGGCGCGCATGACGAAGCCAACGCTGCGCTTAACTCAACGCGCCGTCGTTATAGATCTTCCGATCCCATGAGCATCTCGGTGATGCCCTTGCCGGCCTGAACCATCGGCCAGACGTTTTCGGTCGGATCGGTCTGGAAATCGAGAAACACCGTGCGATCTTTCAGGCGCAGCGCTTCCTTCAACGCCGGTTCCACGTCGGCCGTGCGTTCGATACGCATGCCGACATGGCCGTACGCTTCAGCGAGCTTCACGAAATCCGGCAGCGCATCCATGTACGAATGCGAATAGCGCTTGCTGTATTCGATCTGCTGCCACTGACGCACCATGCCCAGATAGCGGTTGTTCAGCGAAATGATCTTCACCGGAGTCTCGTACTGCTTGCAGGTCGAGAGCTCCTGGATACACATCTGGATCGAGCCTTCGCCCGTGATACAGAGCACGTCGTCGTCCGGATGCGCCATCTTCACGCCCATCGCCGCCGGCAGGCCGAAGCCCATCGTGCCGAGACCACCGGAGTTGATCCAGCGGCGCGGCTTGTTGAAGCGATAGAACTGCGCCGCCCACATCTGGTGCTGGCCGACGTCGGAACACACGAAGGCATTGCCGTCGGTCAGTTCCCACGCCTTTTCCACCACGTACTGCGGCTTGATGATGTCGCTCTTGCGGTCGAACTTCAGGCAGTCTTTCGCGCGCCAGGCTTCGATGTCCTTCCACCAGTCGGCGAGCGCCGCGGCGTCCGGGCCATGCTCGGCCGTCTGCAACTGCTCGATCAGTTCTTTCAGCACTTCCTTCACGTCGCCGACGATCGGAATGTCGACCTTGACGCGCTTGGAAATGGAAGAAGGATCGATGTCGATATGGATGATCTTGCGCGGACGCGACGCGAAGTGCGCCGGGTCGCCGATCACGCGGTCGTCGAAGCGCGCGCCGATCGCGATCAGCACGTCGCAGTGCTGCATCGCCATGTTGGCTTCGTACGTGCCGTGCATGCCGAGCATGCCGAGGAATTTTTTGTCGCTCGCGCGGTAGCCGCCCAGACCCATCAACGTGTTGGTGACCGGATAGCCGAGCAGGTCGGCGAACTGGTTCAGTTCACGCGACGCATCCGCGAGAATGATGCCACCGCCGGTGTAGATGTACGGACGCCTCGCCGACAGCAACAGCGAGACCGCCTTGCGGATCTGGCCGGAGTGGCCCTTCGTGACCGGGTTATACGAGCGCAGCGAGACGCTTTTGATCGGCTCGTACTGGCAAGGCGCTTTCGACACGTCTTTCGGAATGTCGATCAGCACCGGGCCGGGACGGCCGGTACGGGCGATGTAGAAAGCTTTCTTGACGGTGGCGGCGAGGTCGCGCACGTCCTTCACGAGGAAGTTGTGCTTCACGCAGGGACGCGTGATGCCGACCGTATCGCACTCCTGGAACGCATCCTGGCCGATCGCGGCAGTCGGCACCTGGCCGCTGATCACCACCATCGGGATCGAATCCATGTACGCGGTGGCGATGCCGGTCACCGCATTGGTGACGCCGGGGCCGGAGGTCACGAGGCATACACCGACCTTGCCGGTGGAACGCGCATACGCGTCGGCGGCGTGGACCGCGGCCTGCTCGTGGCGCACGAGGACGTGCTGGAATTTGTCCTGCTTGTACAGCTCGTCGTAAATGTAGAGTACCGAGCCGCCGGGATAGCCCCAGATGAACTCGACGTCTTCGTCGGCCAGTGCCTTCATGAGCACGGTAGCGCCGATAGAGTCGGCTTCCTGATGGGGGGTCGTATCCGACGTGGAGAATTCCGCGCTGGGCATATTCATTTATTCACCTTTCGAATTTTCGGCAAAAAATTGATCGGGTGCTCTCTGCCGGGCTTGTGGCTCGGGTTCAAGCGGCGCGTCCAGTTGACAGGTGAGCTTCTTGGGCCACACCTCAATTGAGACAAGTCACTTATGTTGCGAACCAGCGACGATATCTGCAGAAGTCCGCGCGGTCAAGCAAATATTGCCCTGGCGCCCCGCCGTCAATCTCGCTAACGAATAAAAACGACCGAAATCCTGTTATAGAGATGCAAGCTAGGGAGGGTTTCGCCCCAGCGGAGCGAAAGTTTGTTAGCATCCGCGAGTTTTACGACATTTTTCGACCGATTACGCGCACGCACGCTGCGCCGACCCCCAAACGGATGGCATCAGACAAGGAACTCGCCGATTTTCTGGCGGGCGTCGAAAGGCGCGCATTCAAGCAGACGGTCTACGCCGTGCGGGACGACGACGCGTCGCTCGATATCGTGCAGGACGCGATGATCAAGCTCGCCGAAAAATACGGTGATCGTCCAGCCGCCGAACTTCCGCTGCTGTTTCAGCGTATTCTCCAGAATGCGATGCACGACTATTTCCGTCGTGCCAAAGTGCGCAATACTTGGGTTAGTCTCTTTTCTTCGCTCGGCAACGCCGACGACGACGAATTCGACCCGCTCGAAACATTCGAGGCGCAGCAAGGCTCGGCGGGCGCCGAGAGCAACGAACAGAAACTCGAACGCGAACAGGTCTTACAGTTAATCGACGACGAGATCCAAAAATTACCGGCACGTCAACGGGAGGCGTTTCTCATGCGTTATTGGGAAGATATGGATGTCGCCGAGACTGCCGCCGCGATGGGCTGCTCCGAGGGTAGCGTGAAAACGCACTGCTCGCGGGCCACGCACACGCTGGCGCAAGCGCTCAAGGCTAAAGGAATCACGCTATGAGCTCCCTGGAAACCAAAGAACTCGAATTCGCCCGCCAGGTGCGCCGCGCGCTCGACGAAAACGCCGCCAGCATTCCGGCCGCCACCGTCGACCGGCTCGCCGTGGCGCGCCGCGCCGCACTTGCACGCAAGAAGCCCGAAACCGTGAGCGCGCCGGTCTTCGTGCCCGCCTTCGCCGCTGCCGGCATGCCGCAAGTCGAGATGCCGCAGCGCCGCCGTTCGCCGCTGCGCCGTTTTGCGCTCGCGTGGCCGCTCGCCGCGCTGGTCATCAGCCTCGTGGGTATTGCCTACTGGGAAGACCAGCAACGCACGGCCGAACTCGCCGATATCGATGCAGCCATGCTAAGCGACGACCTGCCGCTCAATGCCTATCTCGACCACGGTTTCAACGCGTATCTATCACGCGCCCACTGAGCGGGAGATTCTTCGGGTGAGTTACAAGCGCGGCTTGGCCGTTGTTTTCGGATGCACGATCGCGGCCCTGGTGTCGTTCGCCGCGACGTATCCGCGCTTCTATCCGAGCCCGGCCTCGCCCGCCAGCGCGCCTGCCGCAAGCGGCAACGCGACCGCCAAGGCGCCCGCGCCTACCCTCGCCGTCGACCTGCCGGGCCTGCCCGGCAGCAAGAGCCCAATGGCATGGTCCCGCCTGAGTGCGGCCGATCACGTCGCGCTCGCGCCGTTCGCCGGCGAATGGGACACCTTCAGCGAAGAACGCAAGCGAAAATGGATCAAAATCGCGTCGCGTTACCCGAAGTTGTCGCCTGAAGCACAAAAACGCCTGCATGACCGCATGACCGAATGGGTGCGTATGACCCCCGATCAGCGGCGCGTCGCACGCGAGAACTACCAGGTGTCGAAAGAATTACCGCGCGAAACCCGCCAGAACGCCTGGAAGGCTTATCAGCAATTGCCGGAAGAGCAGAAGGAGCGGCTCGCCGCGAGCGAGCGTAAGCGGCGGCCGAGCGTGGTGAGCGCACCGCCGTCGGGCAAGACCGAGATCAAGGGCCTGGATCGCCTCGTCAAGGCCCGCGAGCACGAGGCGAGCGGCGCCGCAGCGGCGAGCGCCGCGGCTGCCGCGGCGCTGCCGAGCCCGGCCACCACGCCGGCGATTCCGGCTGCGGGCAGCTTCGTGCCCGCCATCCCGGTGCCGGTTTCGCCGTCCGAGGCGCCATCGATCTTCAACGGCTCCTGAGCGGAGCCCGCCTGTGTCCCAGCCGCTCGCCACCTCGACACTGCCCACCGCCTCGTCCGGCACGCCCACGGTTCGCCGGCGCCTCGCCACGCTGCTCTACGAAGCCGTGATCCTGTTCGGCGTCGTGTTCATTGCGGGTTATCTGTTCAGCACCTTGACGCAGCAGCGCAACGGTCTCACCCATCACAACCTGCTCGCCGCGTGGATCGGGCTCGTGGTCGGCCTGTATTTCGTCTGGTTCTGGACCCACAGCGGCCAGACGCTGCCGATGAAAACGTGGCGCCTGCGCGTCGTCGCCGCTAACGGCGCGCCCGTATCCACCGGCCGCGCGATCGTTCGTTACGTGCTGGCGTGGCTGTGGTTTTTGCCGCCCCTCGCATTGCACCCGCTGCTAGGCCTCACCGTGCCGCAGACTCTGCTGATCGCCGCACTCTGGTTCGTGCTGTGGGCCGCCACCGGCCGCTTCGACCCGCAGCGTCAATTCCTGCACGACCGCCTCGCCGGCACCCGCGTCATTAGCGTCGCAAACTGACCACGCTGCCGCGCCCGCGGTTCGCGTTTGCTGTACTACCGGACTTACCGCCCGGCATCGTCCTTCTCCGAGCATCGCCGCTCCGCCGCCGTCTCCTTCTTCCGACACAGTAATAAGAACTTCTCGTGACTGTCACGGCGCGGTCACGCGCGACTGGCGCAATACGGGCACCGCAACTCGACGCGTGAGCCATGGACCCCAAAACGTCCGCGACTTCCCTGTTCCGCCAGACCGGCCCGAGCGTCGACCCCGTCGCGTTCCGCCCGGAACCCAACCCCAGTCACGGACGACCGCTGCCTGTGCCATCGCTGCCCCTCGACGCGCAAGCCGGCCATCAAGACGACGAACACGGCGAACCGCATCGCTATCGCACCATCTGGCTGTCCGACATCCATCTCGGCTCGAGCGGGTGCCAGGCGCCGTATCTGCTGGACTTCCTGCGGCACAACGAGTCGGAATACCTGTACCTGGTGGGCGACATCATCGACGGCTGGCAGTTGAAAAAAGGCTGGTACTGGCCGCAGGCGCACAACGACGTCGTACAGAAGATCCTGCGCAAAGCGCGCAAAGGCACCCAGGTCATCTACGTCCCAGGCAATCACGACGAAGCCGCGCGTCAATTCTGCGACCTCGCGTTCGGCGACATCCACGTACGCGGCGAAGCATTCCACACGACGCTCGCCGGCAAACGCCTCTGGATCGTGCACGGCGATCTGTTCGACGGCGTGATCCAGCACGCCAAGTGGCTCGCCTATCTCGGCGACACGCTCTACACGATGATCCTGATCCTGAACCGCTGGTTCAACCGGATCCGCAGCCGGCTCGGCTTCCCGTACTGGTCGCTGTCGCAATACCTGAAACATCAGGTGAAGAACGCAGTGAATTTCATCTCGTCGTTCGAGCGCGTGATGACCGACGAAGCACGCCGCCGCGGTTGCGACGGCGTGGTCTGCGGACACATTCACAAAGCCGAAATCCGCGAAATCGACGGTGTGCTGTATTGCAACGACGGCGATTGGGTCGAAAGCCTGTCGGCGCTCGTCGAGACGTACGAAGGCGAACTCAAGGTGATCTACTGGACTGTGATGCGCGCCCCGGAAGTCGGCGTGCAGAAAGCCCGGGCGACCGCGTAGCACCTCTCCACTTCTATTGGGCCGAAACCGATGAAGATCATGATCGTCACCGATGCATGGGAACCGCAGGTCAATGGCGTCGTGCGTACGCTGAAAAACACCACGCGCGAGCTCACCGCACTCGGCCACCGCGTCGACTTGCTGACACCGCTCGAATTCAAGACGATTCCGTGCCCGACCTATCCCGAGATTCGCCTGTCGCTGCTGCCGCGCCGCAAGCTCCATCAGCGCATTGACGAATTCGCGCCGGACGCGCTGCACATCGCCACCGAAGGCCCGCTCGGCATGGCCGCACGCGCCTACGCAATCAAACACAAGCTGCCGTTCACGACGGCCTATCACACGCGCTTTCCCGAATATGTGCAGGCGCGTTTCGGCATTCCGCTCGCGGTGACCTACAAGTTTCTGCACTGGTTCCACAAGGCGTCGCTGGCCGTGATGGCCCCCACACCGGTGGTCAAGGCCGACCTCGAAAAATTTGGCTTCACCAATGTGGTGCTGTGGACCCGCGGCGTCGACCTCGACATTTTTCACCAGATGGATTCGAAGGTGCTCAACACCGCGCGACCGATCTTTCTGTATGTGGGACGGGTGGCGGTCGAAAAGAACGTCGAGGCGTTCCTCAAGCTCGATCTGCCCGGCTCCAAGTGGGTCGCGGGCGAAGGCCCGGCACTCGCCGAGCTGAAGTCGCGCTATCCGCAGGCGAACTACCTGGGCGTCCTCACGCAAGCCGAGCTGGCCAAGGTCTACGCCGCTGCCGACGTCTTCGTGTTCCCGAGCCGCACCGATACTTTCGGGCTCGTCCTGCTTGAAGCACTGGCTTGCGGCACGCCGGTCGCGGCGTATCCGGTGACCGGCCCGATCGACGTGCTCGGCGACGGCGGCGCGGGCGCCATGCACGAGGACTTGCGTGAAGCCTGCCTCGAAGCGCTGAAAATCGACCGCGGCCATGCACGCGCGTGGGCCGAACGTTTCTCCTGGGCCGCGGCGTCCGAGCAGTTCGCGGCCCATCTGAAGCCGCTGCCGCGCGCGTCATACAGCGAGGAAAGCGCCGCCGCATGAAGCGGCGCGCCGAGCCGCCTATGCCAACCCGACACTCCAACGCAGCGCGCGCACCGAACGGCGCGTTGCGCGCTGTCAAACCCGATACCGGCGCTGCCAGCGTCGAGCCGTTCGAAGACGTGAGCGAGCAAGCCACGCCGGATCATGTCCAGCACGCGAACGGTTTTCACGGCATGAAAGGCGTGGGTCCCGAGGGCTCGGAGCAACTTGATAACGAACCTCACCACGAGCCGCTCAGTCCCGACGATCCGTTCGCCCCGCTCCCCTTCAATCCGTACAAGGGCAATCGCGGCCTGACCCGCGCATGGCACGCGATGAAAAATTCGCTGGCCGGGTTTCGGGTGGCGATCCGCGAGGAAAGCGCGTTTCGCCAGGAGCTCACGCTCGCGGCAATCCTGATTCCATGCGGCGTGCTGGTGCCGGTCGATCCGGTGTCACGCGTGTTGCTTCTCGGCTCGGTGCTGCTGGTGCTGATCGTCGAGTTGCTGAATTCGAGCGTCGAGGCGGCCATCGACCGGATTTCACTCGAGCGCCACGAGTTGTCGCGCCGCGCCAAGGATCTCGGCAGCGCGGCGGTGATGGTCGCGCTCGGCATGTGCGTGATGACATGGGGGCTAATTGTCGGGCCGCTGATCGTGCACTGGATCAAAGCGTGGCTGTGAGCGCGACGGTAGCCCCATCCCGCGGCGCCTCGCGCGCCCCGGCCGCCGCAGCGGGCAATGAAAACCCTGAGTATCCGCTTGGTATTAGAACGGTCGGTTTATAATCGTCCGACAGCCCTACGGAAAATCGCTGGGGCGCTCAATATACCAACCGCGTCCGGGTGGATCACGCTAGAGCGGCAAGCCGCCACGCGCCCAGCCCGGCGTAACCAGGGCCGGACGACATGGAAGCCAAACCTCCCCGCCGCACCCGCGAACGGATCCTCGAACTGTCGTTGAAACTGTTCAACGAAATCGGCGAGCCGAACGTCACGACCACGACGATCGCCGAGGAAATGGAAATCAGTCCAGGCAACCTGTACTACCACTTCCGCAACAAAGACGACATCATCAACAGCATCTTCAGCCAGTTCGAGCAGGAGATCGAAAAGCGTCTGCGCTTTCCCGACGATCACCGCGCCACGATCGACGAGATGTGGTCGTACCTGCAGTACATGGTCGATTTCACCTGGCGCTATCGTTTCCTGTATCGTGATCTGAACGATCTGCTGGCGCGTAACCGCACGCTCGAAACGCATTTCAAGCAGATCATCAGCCACAAGGTGCGCTTCGCGAGCCAGTTCTGCGAGCAGCTCGTGGCGGACGGCGAAATGGTCGCCACGCCCGAAGAACTGCAGGTGATCGCCACCAACATCGGCGTGATCGCCACGTACTGGCTGTCGTACCAGTTCGTGATGAACCCGCGCAAGTACAACGAGCAGGAAACCATTCGCGCCGAACTGCATCAGGTGAGCGTGCAGATCGTGTCGCTGATGGCGCCTTATCTGCGCGGGCGCTCACGGCAAATTTTCGACGACCTCGTGTCAGGCAAGCTGCCCAAGCGCGAGTTCTACGACTATCTGCCGCCGAAGGAGGGCGCCGCGCCCCGCAACGAACCGAAGGACGTTTGAGTATGAAGTCGGTGTGTGTGTATTGCGGCTCCTCCGACGGAGCCAGACCGTTGTACGCCGAAGCCGCGCGCGCCTTTGGCCGCGCGCTGGTACAGGCCGATCTCGCGCTGGTCTACGGCGGCGGCAAGGTCGGCCTGATGGGTGTGATCGCCGATACGGTGATGGCCGAAGGCGGCCGCGCAATCGGCGTGATTCCCGAGTTGCTGGTCAACAAGGAAGTCGGCCATAACGGCTTGACGGAATTGCATGTCGTACCCGATATGCATCATCGCAAGAAGATGATGGCCGACCTGTCCGACGCGTTCGTTGCAATGCCGGGCGGTGCCGGCACGCTCGAAGAACTGTTCGAGGTCTATACGTGGGCGCAACTCGGCTATCACCAGAAGCCGGTGGCACTGCTGAATATCGACGGCTTCTACGATCCGCTGATCGCGCTGCTCAAACACACGGTAGACGAAGGCTTCATGCGGCAGACCTACTTCGACATCCTGCAACGGGACGCCGACCCGGTCGCGCTGATCGGCAAGCTGCAGCGCTATCAACCGCCTGCCAGCGACAAATGGGCGATTAAACGCGACGCTGTCTGAGCGCCGCGTAGCGCGCCTGTTCGACGCCCTCTTTCACCCCGCTGAACGAAACCGGCCGCGCACTCCCGCGGCCCCCACCCGAGCGATGAGGTTGCGATGACGAAAGCCGTTCTGATCACCGGTGGCAGCCGCGGCATTGGCCGCGCGACCGCGCGTTTGCTGGGCGCACAGGGCTGGTCGGTGGGCGTGAACTATGCGCAAAACCTGGCGGCAGCGCGGGAAACCGTTGCCGACGTGGAACGTGCCGGCGGCCAGGCGCTGGCGATTGCCGGCGACGTCGCCAGTGAAGCCGATGTGATCGCGATGTTCGACGCGCTCCAGCAGAAGTTCGGCCGGCTCGATGCACTCGTCAATAATGCCGGCATTGTCGCGCCGTCGAGTCAGCTTGCGGACATGGAGCTGGCGCGCCTGAAGCGTATGTTCGACGTCAACGTGCTCGGCGCCTACCTATGCGCACGCGAAGCGGCGCGCCGCATGTCGACCGCCCGCGGCGGCGCGGGGGGCGTGATCGTGAACATCTCGTCGGCGGCTGCACGTTTAGGTTCGCCGAACGAATACATCGACTATGCCGGCTCGAAAGGCGCAGTCGACACCCTGACAATCGGTCTCGCCAAAGAACTCGGCCCGCAGGGTGTGCGCGTGAACGCGGTGCGCCCCGGCCTGATCGATACCGACATCCACGCGAGCGGCGGCAAGCCCGAGCGCGCCGCCCAGCTCGGCGCGACCACGCCGCTCGGCCGCCCCGGCAGCGCCGACGAGGTTGCCGAGTCGATCGTCTGGTTGTTGAGCGACGCCGCCTCGTACGTGACGGGCGCGCTGCTCGACGTCACCGGCGGGCGCTGAGCAGACCCTAAAGCCCCTAGGGGCCCCTAAGCCCCTAAGCGCCCCCTCTTCTGCTTGCGCGGCCAGCGGCTCCCCGCAGCCGCTTTCCCTCCCCACCCCCTATTCCCCTCGATCTGGCGAAGAATCGGCGCGATCCGTTTGACTGACCGCCATATTCTTCGCTTTTTCTGTAATCGTTCGTAATAAAGCGGGTCTACAATCGCAGCATTCGCATGCAGCCGCAGGCTGTGCGCAGCTAGACCACAAGCCCGCGGCCAACGCCGCCGCGTAGGGCCATCAGAGATTCTCATGTACGAAAACTCATCCGCGCCCTGGCGCACGGGGACCGTCGCGGTTGCGACGCCTGCACCGGCCGGCTCCGCCGACGGTGCGCCGGGCACGCACGCCGGCTCGGCACGCGTTGACGAGTTCGGCACGGTCTTGTCAGACGGCCTCGCGGCGGCGGCCGAAGCCGCAACGCCCGCAAGGCCCGCCACGCCTGCCGGCTCTTCGACACCCGCCGCGCCGGGGCCGGCTCCCGCTTCGCGCGGCGCGCGGCGCTTGCGCGCGCTGGCCGCTGCCCGTCCGCTCATGTGGCTGGCGGCGCTGGCCGTCCTGTGCGCGTGGCTTCTGCCCGGCACCCTCGGCCACGAGCCGTGGAAACAGGACGAGACGTATACGTTCGGCATCATCCAGCACATGCTCGATACCGGCGACCTGGTCGTGCCGACCAACGCAGGCCAGCCTTTTGTCGAAAAACCGCCGATCTACGATTGGGTCGCCACGGGCTTCGCCTGGATGCTCGGCCGCTATCTGCCGCTGCATGATGCTGCCCGCCTTGCGAGCGCGCTCTTCGCGGGCCTGACCGTCTACTACACGGCACGCGTCGCCCGCCGCGCGGTGAGCGCGTCCAGCTGGTTCGATATCCGCGTGATCGGTACGCTGGCTTTGTTCGCGAGCACGCTCGTCGTCGTCAAGCACGTGCATGACATGATGACCGACGTCGCGCTGATGGCCGGCGCCGCGCTCGGTTTCTGCGGATTGTTCGAACTGGTGCTGGTGCATCTGCGCGACGAAGCGCGCCTGCTGCCGGTCGACGTGCACCACCGGCGCCACGCGATTCTGAGCGGCGCGGCGATGTTCGGCGCGGGCGTCGGCGTGTCGCTGCTGGCCAAAGGCCTGTTCGTGCCGCTCGTCTTCGGCGCGACCACCGTCGCCGTGCTGGTGCTGTATCCCGCCTGCCGCACGCGCAGCTTCGCGGCGTCGCTCGGCGTCGCCGCACTGATCTGCGCTCCCTTCGCGCTGATCTGGCCAATCTGCTTCTATCTACGCTCCGAAGCGCTCTTCAAGGTCTGGCTGTGGGACAACAACGTCGGCCGCTTCTTCGGCTTTTCGGTGGCGGAACTCGGCTCTGAAAACGAAAGCCGCTGGTTCGTGTTGCGCACCGTGCTGAGCGTCGGTTTCCCGGTCGTGCCGCTTGCGGTAGCCGCGCTCGCCGGCGGCGGATGGCGTCGCTGGCGTGATCCGCGCGTGGCGTTGCCGGTGATGTTCTCGGGCATCGGTTTCGCCGTGCTGCAAACGTCGGCAACGGTTCGCGAACTGTACATTCTGCCGTTCATTGCCCCGCTCGCCTTGGTGGCGACGCGAGGCATCGACAGGCTGCCGCAGCGCCTGCACGCAGGCTGGGACATAGCGAGCCGCGTGCTGTTCGGCGCTATGGCCACGCTCGCCTGGATCATCTGGTCGATCATGAGCGGTCCGGCCGATACACATGCGTCGCTGCACTGGCTCGGCCGCTGGTTGCCACTCGACTGGGTGCTGCCCGTCAAACCCATATTGATCGCGGCCGCATTGCTGATGACGCTCGGCTGGCTGTGGTTGCTGCCGGTCTTCAGACACACCGGCAAATGGCGCGGCGCGCTGAGCTGGTGCGCGGGTGCGATTCTCGCGTGGGGGCTGGTGAGCACCCTGCTGCTGCCATGGCTCGATTATGCGAAGAGTTACCGCTCCGTGTTCGAAAACCTCGGCGCCGCCATGAACATCGAATGGAACGACGGCGACTGCATGGCCAGTACCGGACTCGGCGAATCCGAAGCGCCGATGCTCTACTACTACACAGGTATCGAGCATCAACCGGTCGCGAACACTGCGACAACCGAATGCACGTGGCTGATCGACCAGGGCCGTCGCGACAATGCGCGCGCGCCAGCGGGCGATTGGCGGCTGTTCTGGTCGGGCGCGCGACCGGGCGATACCGGCGAGTTGCTGCGGGTATTTGTGCGGACTCCGGCGAAGCCCGCGGACGGCGAGTAGCGCATGGCGGCAAAGAGCGCCGCCATGCCATGTGCCGCCGCTTTTCCAACGCCTAGAAAGACGAGCCGGGTCCTTTCAGGAAAGCCCTTTCTTCATCCGTAGACTGCCGCCCGAGCGCCGCGTTGCGATGAGGAAAGCGTCCGAAACGTTCGATGATTCTGGCGTGCCCGACTGCCGATGAGTAGTAGGACGCACCTTCCGACTCGGCCTTCAGTTGTTTGAACAGGCGCAACGATTCATGCTGACTGGCAAGCGTTTCGTCGTGTTCGAACGGCAAATACGCGAACGCGCGATGATGCGCGGTAGGCAACCGGAGATCGGTGCCGCTTGCGACCATCTGCTGCGCAACGCGCAGCGCCTGATGATCTGCCGCGAAAGCGCGCGGCGTATTGCGGTAGCAATTGCGGGAAAACTGATCCAGCACAATGATCAGTGCCAAAGCACCAGACGGTGTCGCCGTCCAGCTATCGAGTGCCCCTTCGCGCGCGGCATCGATCAGCGTCCCGAAGCGTTCCAGCAGCATCGCGTCGAAAGCCGGATCGCGGGCAAACCAGAGCTTGCGAGCCTGGCCGAAGGTGGGGGTATCCGGCGCGCCAAACCAGCAGTCGAGTACCGCGCGCGCCTCTGCCGCTTCCAGCCCCGCGACCCGCTCAACCATTGCGATTGCGCATCCAGTCCGCTGTCTCGAAGAACGACGCCAACAGGCGCTCTCGCAGCGATTCGGAGAGCCCGACGTCTTCCATTGCCCACGCCATGCAGCGAAGCCATTGATCCCGCTCGCTGGACGCGATCGGAAACGGCATGTGCCGCGCCCTCAACCTGGGATGGCCGAAGCGGCTGATGTAATGATCGGGTCCCCCCATCCAGCCGCACAGGAACCAGAAAAACTTGTCGCGCGAACCATCGAGCGACTCCGGATGCAAGGCCCGAATCCCGGCGAATTCCGTTTCGAGGTCCATCAGGTCATAAAACCGGTCGACCAGCTCGCGCACGCGCGCTTCACCACCCACCAGTTCGAAGGCCGTCGGCTGTGCGGCGGACACTTCGTCGTTAAGATCGCTCATACCCAATCACAAAGAACATCAAATAAAAATCACGCATCCCGCAACGATTGCAATGCGGGCCGCGTCAGCACATGCCGCAAGCTGATCCAGCCGCCCACACCCGCGCAGGCGATCCCGGCGGCGATACCCGCGGGCAACAGCCATGGATCGAAGCTCAGATAAAACTCGAACACGCGCGTCGCCAGCAACCAGCCGATCACTTGCGCGCCAATCGCCGCCATCAAGCCGGCCAACGCCCCTACCGCCACAAACTCGGCGATCTGCACCGCGCGCACCTGGCGATGCGAGGCCCCCAGCGCGCGCAGCAGCGCGGATTCTCGCATACGCTCATCGCGCGTGCCGGCCAGCGCCGCGTAGAGCACCAGCACGCCGGCCGCGAGCGTGAACGCGAACAGGAACTGCACCGCGCCGATCACCTGCTGCAAGACGCGCTGCACCTGGGCCAGAATCGGACCCATGTCGATTGCCGTGAGGTTCGGATAAGCGGCGATCAGCCCGTCGATGGTCGACTGATTTTGCGGTGGCAAATGGAAGCTGGTAATGAACGTCGCCGGGAAATCCTGCAACGCGGCCGGCGGCATCAACACGAAAAAATTGACCTTGAACGAACCCCAGTCGAGCTTGCGCACACTCGTCACAGGCGCATCGATCTGCAAACCCGTCACGTCGAAACGCAGCGTATCGCCAGGCTTCACGTTGATCAGCTTCGCCAAGCCCTGTTCGATCGAAATCTGCGGCGTCTTCGTGTCGCCATACCACGTGCCGGCGGAAAGACGGTTGTCGTCAGGCAGCTCGGTCGTGTACGACAGATTGAATTCGCGGTCGACGAGACGTTTGGCATCCTCGCCCTTGAATGAATCCGGATTGACGGGTTTGCCGTTGATCGCGATCAGCCGGCCGCGCACCATCGGCGCGAGCACCGTGCCGGGCACGCCGTGCGTGTTCAGATATTGCGTGACAGCGTCGCGCTGGTCGGGCTGGATGTCGATGATAAATTCGTTGGGCGCATCCGGCGGCGTGGATTTGCGCCAGCCGGCCACGAGATCGTTACGCGTCATCGCGATCAGCAACAGGCACATCAGACCGATGCCGAGTGCGGTGATCTGCAACGCGCTCGCGCCGCTGCGCCGCTCCAGCGAGGCCAGCGCGTAACGCCAGCCGATTCCCGCATTCACGCGCTCGCTGCGCACGACGCGCGACGCGCCCCACAACGCCAGCCGCGCGATACACGCGAACACCAGCAGGCCGCCAGCGAAACCACCCGCGACAATGCCGCCGAGCTTCAACTCGCCCGCGGCAACGATCAGGAGCGCGGCAAACAACACGATGCCGAGTGCATACGCGGCCCACGCGGTACGCCCCGCTTCGCCCCATTCGCGGCGCAGCACGCGCACCGGCGGCACGCGTGTCAGCGGCAACAGCGGCGGCAACGCGAAACCGAGCAGCAACACCAGACCGGCCGCGATACCTTCGAGCGCCGGCCAGACCGTGGGGTACGGCAAGGTGACATCGATCAGACTGCCGAGCCATGTCAGCAACGCCATATGCCCCAGATAACCGAGCGCCACGCCGAGCGCGCCGCCGATCAGACCCAGCCCGATGAATTCAAGCGTGAACAGCGTGCGCAGCGTGGCTTGACTGACACCGAGACAGCGCATCGCCGCGCAGCCATCCAGATGCCGGCGCATATACCGATGCGCGGCCATCGCGATCGCCACCGCCGCGAGCAGCGCGGTGAGCAGCGAGACGAGCGTGAGGAAGTGACTCGCGCGGTCGAGCGTCTGACGTACCTGCGGCTGGCCGTCCTGCAACGACTCGAGCGCGACGCCGCGCATCTTGCCGCCGTCTACCTTGTCATGCGCGAATTGCGCGAAGCGCGCCACCGATGTATCCGAACCCGCCACCAGCAGCCGGTAAGTCACACGGCTGCCGTAGGTGATGAGGCCGGTCGATGGGACATCGTCGGCACGCAGCATCAGACGCGGTGAAAAATTGACGAACGAGAACCCACGGTCGAGTTCGCGGGTAATCACCGCACCGATCGTGAAGTCGCGCGACCCGACCTTCACGGCGTCGCCGACATGCAGCTTCAACGCGTCGAGCAACGCCTGATCGACCCATACCGTACCGGGAGCCGGAATCGAGCGGGTAGGATGGCCCGCCGCGCCCGGCGCCGACGCGATCCGCAATTCGCCGCGCAACGGATAACCCGGCGACACCGCCTTGACGGCGGCCAGCCGCGAGACCGGCTGTGCGCCGGTCGAATTGACCATACTGGGGAAGATCGCCGTGCTGGCGGTGCTCAAGCCGAGCGCGCCGGCTTGCCTCGCGAACTGCGGATCGACGGGATGATCGGCACGGACGATGAAATCGGCGCCGATCATGCGCCGCGCATCGCGCTCAAGCCCCTGATGCAAACGGTCGGCCAGAAAGCCGACACTCGACAACGCCGCGACGGCCAGCACCAGCGCCAGCAGCAGCATCGTCAGTTCGCCCGCGCGCCAGTCGCGCGCCGTCATGCGGATAGCCTGGCGCAGCACATCCGTGCCGCCCAGCCGGCGCGTCGGCCGTGAGGCGGTCCGCGCCGTCACACTCCTTACCGTATCGCTCAATCGTGCCGACTCCTGGCAAACCGCGACACCATGTGCGTCGCCATTCCGCGAAAACCGCCCTGCACCCCACGCCACAATCGCGGCAACGCCCAGCCCGCCAGCATCAGAAAGCCCACCATCAGGATCAGGAACAGAAGCGGCACGAACAGCGCGAGCAGCATGCCGCCGAACACGAGTCCGTCTTCGGCAGTCGAGGTCACGACATTCGACACCGGTTCCGGCGACAGATTGATCAGCGCGCGCGTACCCGCTTTAGCCAGATGCGCGGTGCCTGCCAGCGTGCCGCCCGCCAGCGCCGCGACCGTCAGCAGCGCCGGATCGGCATGGCCGAGCGCGCCGGCTGCCAATACCGCGCCCGCGGGAATCCGGATAAAGGTATGGACCGCGTCCCATAAGGAATCGAACGCAGGGATTTTGTCGGCGAGAAATTCAGTGACCGTCAGCACCCCGGCGACGCCAATGACCCACGGCGACGACAGCGCGGACAACGTATCGGGAAGATGGATGAAGCCAAGACGCGCGAACACGCCGGCCAGCAGGACTGTCAGATAGAGGCGCAGACCGCTGCCCCATGAGAGGCCCGCAGCGAGCGAAAGTGATTCAAGCATGGCCGCCTCCAGGCGCGCTGTGCGTGCCGGGCGCTTCGACGGGCAAAGCAAAGGAAACCGCCGCATCGAAGTCGTCAGACCCGCGCCAAGCCGGCCGCGCCAAATAGGCCGCGGACAATTTCAGGTTGGATTCAGTCTCATTATAGCCACGTTAATTCGCAGAACGCAGAGTGGCGAACAAATGCTGGCCTGTAACGGCGGAGGATTGGCGCTCGATCCACGCACGCGCGGACACGCCAATCCACTTGAATCTCAGGGTCTCAATGAGAGATTCACCGAGAGATCAATGCCCCGACGACAGCTTCAACCCGATCAAGCCGATCACGATCAGCGCCGCGCTCGCCACCCGCGCGACCGTCAAAGCCTCGCCCATCATGACGATGCCGAAGATGAACGCGCCGACCGCGCCGATGCCTGTCCACACGGCGTAGGCCGTGCCGAGCGGCAGTTGGCGCATCGCCATGGCAAGCAGAACGAAACTGCCGAGCGCGGTCACGACCGTAAATACGGACGGCCACAGCCGGGTAAAGCCTTCGGAGGTTTTAAGACCGGCCGCCCAGGCAACCTCGAGCAAACCGGCGATCAGCAGAAGAATCCAGGCCATGAGACAGCTCCATGATCAGATGGGGCCGTCCCCGTTTGAAGCAGATGCGCAAGGTCGTCCTTACGAACTGTAATCATACCAAAATCGCGTTATGCGGCGCCGACCAGCCGATATCCCACCCCCGTCTCGGTGACGATATGCTCCGGTTGCGCCGGATCGCGCTCCAGTTTCCCGCGCAGATGCGCCATGTAGATGCGCAGATAGTGATGGCTCTCCACATGGGACGGCCCCCACACGTCGCGCAACAATTGCCGGTGCGTCAGCACCCGGCCCGCATGGCGCACCAGGGTCGCGAGCAGCCGATATTCGATCGGCGTGAGATGGATGGCAGCGCCCTCGCGCGTCACCTGGCGCAAGGCCAGGTCGACGGTCACCGCGCCGAAGCGCACCAGCGGCGATTCATTCGCGCCACCCTGATTGCGCCGCCGCATATGCGCACGGATGCGCGCCAGCAGTTCGGACACGCCGAATGGCTTGGTGAGGTAATCGTCCGCGCCGGCGTCGAGCGCGGCGACTTTCTCGGTTTCCTGAGTGCGCGCCGACAGCACGATGACCGGCAGCTCGCTCCAGCCCCGCAGCTCGCGAATCACATCGAGACCGTCGGTGTCGGGCAGGCCGAGATCGACGATAACGAGATCGGGTTTGCGCGTCGCGGCTTCGACGAGACCTTGTTTGCCGGTTTCGGCATCGTGCACGACAATGCCCTCGCCTTCCAGCGCGGTTCGCACGAAGCGGCGAATCTGCTTTTCGTCTTCGATCAGAACGACGGTGATGCTCGGGTCACTCATGGCTGGGCTTGGAAAGCAGGTTAGGAGTTGGATCGCGGTCGGGCAAGGCATCGGCGCCTTCGTCTTCCAGCGCATCGGGGGCTTCGGGCGGTGTTTCCACCGGCAAGGTGAACCAGAAGCGCGCGCCTTCGACACGGCCGTCCGGTGACATCCGATTGAGCGCGCCGATTGTACCGCCGTGCGCTTCGACGATCGCGCGGCAGATCGCGAGGCCAAGGCCGATGCCCGGCTTGGCCGACTCCTTCTCGCCGCGCGTGAATTTCTCGAACACACGCGCTTCCATGCCGGCCGGCAGACCCGGCCCGTTATCGTCGACCGCGACGCGTACGAACGATTTGCCGTCCGCGTCGAGACGTTGCGCGCCGATCGTCAACGGCGTATCCGGCGGGGTGTACTTGGCCGCGTTCTCGAACAGGTTCGAGAAGAGCCGCTCCATCAGCACCGCATCGAGGTGCAGCAGCGGTAAATCGGCAGGCAGCTTGACTTGCACCGGGTGATTGGCCAGCACGCGTTTGCACGCCCGCAGCGCGGCACCCACCGTTTCCTCGAGAAGGGTCCACTGCTGGTTAAGTTGCAGGCTGCCTGCCTGCAAACGCGCCATGTCGAGCAGATTGGTGACGATGCCGGTCATGCGCAGCGCCTCTTCGTGAATCGCTTCGACGAGATCGTCGCCGGGTTGCGCGCCGGGATGCGCCTCGCGCGATTGCGCCAGCATCGACGAGAAGCCGACGATCGTCGTCAGCGGGGTGCGCAGGTCGTGCGAGATCGCCGACAGCAGCGAATTGCGCAAGCGCTCCGATTCCATATTGACGAGCGCGTCGCGCGCGATGTCGACGTAGTGCACCCGCTCCAACGCCAGCGCGATCTGCGCGGCAAATGCGTCGAGCATGCGTTGCTGCTCAGGCACGTCCAGCTCGCGCTCGTCGCGCATCACGACCGCGAGCACACCGCGCGTGCGCATCGGCGCCTTCAGCGGCAGGTACAGCGCGGCGGCGGCCGGCAGCGTATCGGTACCGTGTCCGGCGGGCTTCTGCTGATCGTAGACCCATTGACCGACGTCGCTATCGAGCATCTCGCCTTCGAGCGTGATTGCCGCATCGGGGTCCTCGATTTTCTGCTTCACCTGATCGGCGCTGTCCGGCAACAGGATCGCGACACGCGCGCCGAACACTTCGCTGACATGCCGGCTGCCGATGCCGACGATCTGCTCGGTGGTAAGCGCGGCAGCCAGCTCGCGCGCCATCGCATACATCGCGCCGGTGCGTTGTTCGCGGCGCCGCGCGACGCTCGCCTCGCGGCGCAAGCTCGACGTGAGATGGCTGATGACGAGCGAAGTCAGCAACATGCCGAGGAAGGTCAGCAGGTACTGCGTGTCGGACACCGACAGCGACATGCGCGGCGGCACGAAGAAGAAATCGAACGCCGCCACGCTCATGAACGACAGTACGACGCCTGGCCCACGCCCCAGCTTCACGGCCGTGAAAATCACGCCGAGCAGGTACAGCATGACGAGGTTGGTCAGATCGATATGGTCGATCAACTGGCTCGACAACAGCGTAATGGCCGCGCAAATCGTCAGTGCGATGCCGTAGGCGCGCGGCGGCGAACGGCGTTCGCGCGCCGCGCTCAGCGCCTCGCGCCACGCATTCGCCGTGGTATTGAGCAAGCGACGCTGCTCGCCGCCGTCGCGTTCCGACGACGCGCGAATCAGCGTGAGATCGAGGTCGCCCGCGCGTTCCGCGATGCGTTCGCCGAGCGGACGGCGCACCCAGCGCTGAAAACCGCTGCGCGCCGATGCGCCGGCCACCAGCTTGGAGACGTTGCGAGCCTGCGCGTAGCCGATCAGCGCGGCGACCGCATCGGTGCCCGCCAGCGTCGCGGTTTCGGCGCCGAGTTCGGCGGCGAGCTTCAAGGCGTTCAGTGTGCGTTCGCGGCGCGCATCGGGCAGGCGCTGCAGCGCGGGTGTCTCGACATAGACCGCGATCCAGTCGGCCTTCAGGCTCGCGGCAAGGCGTGCCGCCGCGCGCACCAGCATCGGCGCTTCCGGACCCGGGCCGACGCACACCAGCAAGCGCTCGCGCGCCTGCCAGATTCGTTCGATCGAACGGTCGGCGCGATACTCACGCATCTGCGCATCGACACGGTCCGCCGTGCGGCGCAACGCCAGTTCGCGCAGCGCGATCAGATTGCCCTTGCGAAAGAAGTTGCGCACCGCGCGCTCGGCCTGCTGCGGCAAATACACCTTGCCGTCGCGCATCCGGTCGAGCAATTCTTCAGCGGGCAGGTCGACCAGCGTGACTTCGTCGGCCCGATCGAACACGCGGTCGGGCACCGTCTCCCAGACCCGGATGCCGGTAATCTGGCCGACCACGTCGTTCAGGCTTTCGAGGTGCTGGACGTTGACCGTGGTGTAGACGTCGATGCCCGCGTCGAGCAGTTCGTAGACGTCCTGCCAGCGCTTCAGATGCCGCGCGCCCTGCACGTTCGAATGCGCGAGCTCGTCGACGAGAATCAGTTGCGGCTTGCGCGCGAGCGCGGCGTCGAGATCGAACTCGCCGAGCTTGCGGCCGCGATATTCGATCATCGCGAGCGGCAGCACGTCGAGACCTTCGAGCAACGCAGCGGTTTCGCCGCGGCCATGCGTTTCGGCAATGCCGACTACCACGTCCGTGCCTTCATCGGCACGGCGGCGCGCGGCCTGCAACATCGCGTAGGTTTTGCCGACGCCCGCCGACGCGCCGAAGAAAATCTTCAGCCGGCCCCGTTGACGCTTTTCTTCGTCGCGTTGCAGCTTGTCGAGCAGTTCATCAGGATCGGGGCGGTTCATGCTCAATGGTTTTCATGATAATGCGAGCGATAGTGCATGCATGGTGGCACGGCAGCAGCCCCACCGCAAATGGCAATCGCAAATGGCGAAGGCGGCACCGCATGGTCGCCGCCTCCTCGAATCACAGCCATCAATGAATGACGCTGATCCGCGCTCAACCCTGCTTCATCTCGTCCAGCGCCAGATTCAGTTGCAGCACGTTCACGCGCGGTTCACCAAGAACGCCGAACTGGCGGCCAGTCGTATAACGATCGACCAGCGCCTGCACATCGTTCACGGCGAGCTTACGCGCTTTGGCGACGCGTTCGATCTGATACGCGGCGGCCGCCGGGCTGATCTCAGGATCGAGACCGCTGCCCGAGGACGTCACCAGATCGACCGGCACCGGCTTCGACATATCCGTGCCGGCCGCCTTCAACGCGTCGATGCGGCCTTTGACCTCGTCGAGCAGCGCCGGGTTGGTCGGTCCGAGATTGGAACCGCTCGAGCCCTGAGGGTTGTACGGCATCGGGCTGGTGGCCGACAGACGGCCCCAGAAGTACTGCGGCGCATCGAACTGCTGGCCGATCAGCTTCGAGCCGACCACCTTGCCGTCCTTCTCGAGCAGGCTGCCGTTGGCCTGGTTGTTGAAAGCTGCCTGACCGACGGCGGTCATTACCGCGGGATAAGCGAGTCCGGTGACGGCGGTCAGTACCGCGAAAATCACGATCAGCGGACGGAACAGATTTTTCATGTTGGGTAACTCCTTTTAAGCTGCCGCTTCTCAAACCCAGCCGAACGCGGCCAGCACCATATCGATCAGCTTGATGCCGATGAACGGCACGATGATCCCGCCCAGACCGTAGACCAGCAGATTGCGGCGCAACAGAATCGCCGCACCCAGCGCCCGGTATTTCACGCCCTTGAGCGCGAGCGGAATCAGCAGCACGATGATCAGCGCATTGAAAATCACCGCCGACATGATCGCCGAGGCCGGCGTGGCCAGATGCATCACGTTCAGCGCGTTCAGTGCCGGATACGTGGTGGCGAACGCCGCCGGAATGATCGCGAAGTACTTGGCGACGTCGTTGGCGATCGAGAACGTGGTGAGCGAGCCGCGCGTCATCAGCATCTGCTTGCCGATCTCGACGATCTCGATCAGCTTGGTCGGATTCGAATCGAGGTCGACCATGTTGCCGGCTTCTTTCGCGGCCTGCGTACCCGTGTTCATCGCCACTGCCACGTCTGCCTGCGCGAGCGCCGGGGCGTCGTTGGTGCCGTCGCCGGTCATCGCCACCAGACGGCCTTCGGCCTGGTGCGAACGGATCGTCGCGAGCTTTGCTTCCGGCGTGGCTTCGGCGAGGAAATCGTCGACGCCTGCTTCGGCTGCGATCGCCGCGGCCGTCAGACGGTTGTCGCCCGTCACCATGATGGTCTTGATACCCATCTTGCGCAGTTCGGCGAAGCGCTCCTTGATACCGCCCTTCACCACGTCCTTCAGTTCGATCACGCCGAGCACGCGTGCACCCTGCTCGCCTTTCTCGGCGACCACTAGCGGGGTGCTGCCGCGGCGCGCGACTTCGGCCACGGCCGTGCTGACTTCGTTCGGGAAACGGCCGCCATTCGCTTCGACGTAGTTCTTCACTGCGTCGGCCGCGCCCTTGCGGATCTCACGGCCCGGCAGGTCCACACCGCTCATCCGTGTTTGTGCCGTGAAGGCGAGGAATTCCGCCTTCAGCGAGGCCATATCGCGTTGACGGATATTGAAGCGCTGCTTGGCCAGCACGACGATGCTGCGGCCTTCCGGCGTTTCGTCGGCGAGCGACGAAAGCTGGGCGGCATCCGCCAGCGCTTCTTCGGTCAAACCCGGCGCCGGCACGAATTGCGATGCCTGACGGTTACCGAGCGTGATCGTGCCGGTCTTGTCGAGCAACAGCACGTCGACGTCACCGGCTGCTTCCACAGCACGGCCCGAGGTGGCAATCACGTTCGCCTGCATCATGCGGCTCATACCGGCCACGCCGATCGCTGACAACAGCCCGCCGATGGTGGTCGGAATCAGGCACACCAGCAGCGCGACCAGCGCCGTGATCGTGACCACGTGCCCTGCTTTCGCGGCCTCGACCGAAAACATCGAGAACGGCAGCAGCGTGGCGGTGGCCAGCAACATCACGATGGTCAGCGCGACCAGCAGGATCGTCAGCGCGATTTCGTTCGGCGTTTTCTGCCGCTTGGCGCCCTCCACCATCGCGATCATGCGGTCGAGGAAGGCTTCGCCCGGATTGGCCGTGACCCGCACGACGATCCAGTCCGACAGCACGCGCGTGCCGCCCGTCACCGACGAAAAATCGCCGCCCGACTCGCGGATCACCGGTGCGGATTCGCCCGTGATCGCCGATTCGTCGACCGACGCAACGCCGTCGATCACCTCACCGTCAGCCGGAATCACGTCGCCGGTTTCGACCAGCACAACGTCGCCTTTACGCAGATCGGACGCCGTCAGAATACGGATCGGCGACTTCGGGTGCGGCTCGTTGAGCTTCTTGGCCATCACGTCTTTCTTCGCGCTGCGCAGCGACGCGGCCTGGGCCTTGGAACGGCCTTCGGCGAGCGCCTCCGCGAAGTTCGCGAACAGCACCGTGAACCACAGCCACAAGGTGACCGCGAGAATGAAGCCCGCGGGCGCCTCGGCCTGACCGCCGAGCGCGGCGATCCACAGAATGGTCGTCAGAATACTGCCGACGTACACGCAGAACATCACCGGATTGCGAAACTGCGTGCGCGGCGTGAGCTTCTTGAAGGAGTCCACGATCGCCGGGCGCACCAGCGCCGGGTCGAACATGGACCTGGTTGCATTATGTTCAGTCATTGAATCCTCGAATTTCCCGTTTGCGCGTGTTCACTCGTTGCTCACTGGTGTCATCCCGACGGGCCGCCTTAATGGGCGCCCATCATCATCAGATGTTCGACACCAGGTCCGAGTGCCAGCGCGGGCACATAAGTCAGCGCGCCAACCAGCAACACCGTGCCGAGCAGCAGCACGACGAACAGCGGGCCATGAGTGGGCAACGTGCCGCCGGTCACACCGATACGCTTCTTCGCAGCCAGCGAACCGGCAATCGCCAGCACCGGGATGATCGTGCCGAAGCGGCCGAACCACATCGCGATAGCCGTGAGCCAGTTATAGAACGGCGTGCTCACCGTCAGGCCCGCAAACGCGCTGCCGTTGTTATTCGCGGCCGAGCTGAATGCGTAGAGAATTTCGGAGAAGCCGTGCGCACCAGGGTTGGCAATACCAGCCTTGCCCGCCTCGGTCAGCACCGCGATCGACGTGCCCACGAGCACCAGCAGCGGCGTGAGCAGCACCACGATCGACACCATCTTCATCTCGTACGCTTCGATCTTCTTGCCGACGTATTCAGGCGTGCGGCCGATCATCAGGCCCGCCACGAACACGGCCAGCAGGGCGAACACGAGCATGCCGTACATGCCGGAACCCACGCCGCCGAAGATCACTTCACCGAGTTGCATCAGCAGCATCGGATAGAGGCCGCCGATTGGCGTGAGCGAATCGTGCGTGTTCGCTACCGCGCCGCAGGAAGCCGCCGTGGTCGCCACCGTGAAGATGCCCGACTGCGCGATACCGAAGCGCGTTTCCTTGCCCTCCGTATTACCGCCCGACTGCAACGCATTCGCCGATTGGTCCACGTTCAAGGCGGTGAAGGCCGGATTACCGCTTTGCTCGGCGCTGATTTCGCCCACCACGCAGACGGCAAACGCAATCGTCATCGCGGCGAGAACGGCGACGCCCTGTTTGCGGTCGGCGATCATGCGTCCGAACACCAGCGCCAAGGCCGCCGGAATGATCAGGATCGAGAAGATCTGCAGGAAGTTCGAGAACGGCGTCGGGTTTTCATACGGATGCGCCGAGTTGCCGTTAAAGAAGCCGCCACCGTTGGTGCCGAGCATCTTGATCGCTTCCTGAGAAGCCACCGGGCCCATCGCGATGGTTTGCGTCTTCACCGGCGTGTCGACCGTGACCGGGTTGCCCTTCGCGTCCTTCACCGGATTGCCTTGTGCATCGAGCTTCGGTGCGGCGTAGGTGGTGGTTTGCAGCGTCGGCACCTCCTGATACGCCTTGAAGTTCTGGATCACACCCTGGCTCATCAGCACAGCGGCGATGATCGCCGACATCGGCAGCAACACATAAAGCGTCACACGCGTCAGATCGACCCAGAAGTTGCCGATGGTTTGCGCGGTATGACGGGCAAAACCGCGAATCAGCGCGATCACCACCACAATGCCCGTGGCGGCCGAGAAGAAGTTCTGGACGGTGAAGCCGAGCATCTGCGTCAAATAGCCAACGGTCTGCTCAGGCGTGTAATCCTGCCAGTTCGTATTGGTCACGAAGCTGACGGCCGTATTGAAGGCGCCGTCCACCGTCATCGGACCAAACTGCTGCGGATTGCCCGGCAGCCAGCCTTGCACGCGCAGCAACACGTAGAGGAACAGCGCGCCGAGCGCATTGAACGCGATCGTGGCGATGGCGTAATGCTTCCAGCCCATCTCCGCCGACGGATCGACGCCCGCGATGCGATACAGCAGGCGCTCGAGCGGGCCGCCCAGGCGAACCACGCGCGAGCTGCCGTCCATCACATTGCTCAGGTAGCGGGACATCGGCACCGCGGCTGCCAGCAGCACGACGATGAAAAGGCCCGCTTGCAGGACATTGTTCGAGTTCATTCAATGTCCTCCGCGCGCAACAGCGCATAGACCAGGTACGCAAACAACAACGCGGTGGCCGCGCCCGACAACCAGAGAATCCAGTTCATGAGCGGGCTCCCTGGCCGCGCCGGAACTGCATCAACTTCTCGCAGCCGGCAATCAACGCAAAGGTCAGCGCGAAAAACAGCACCAGCCCCCCGACATACAGCACATCCATTTTTGTTCTCCATACACGGACTTTGGATAGGGGGAACGTTATGCCGATGCGCGTAAAGGCCTGGTCAAAGGTGGGAGACCATGTGTAAAAATCGTGTAAACGATCGCGGCGGCAGCGATGCGCAGCGCTCGAGTCGATTGACTCAGCGCGCCGGTCGGTCGGGATCGGATGGAAAGGGCTGTAAAGACCGCGCTGGTGCGGCTCGACGCGCAGACCCAGGCGCCTTCTGCGGCCCGGAGCGGCCGGCGAAGCGTCGAATTGACCGGCCGGCGCAAGCCCGCGGCGCGGCGCGAGCCGGTCAGTCAGTAAGACAGGCGTTACGGCAGCAGAATCGTCGAGCCGGTCGTGCGGCGGCCTTCCAGATCGGCATGCGCGCGCCCCACCTCCGCCAACGGATAACGCTGATTGATGCTGGTCTTCACCTTGCCCGACACCAGCATGCCGAAGAGTTCAGCCGACATCGCTTCGTAATCGGCACGCTTCGCGATGTACGTAAACAGCGTGGGGCGCGTAAAGAACAGCGAGCCGCGTCCGGCGAATTCGGACGAGTCGATCGGCGGCAACGGGCCCGATGCATTGCCGAAGCTCACGAACATGCCAAGCGGTGCGAGGCAATCGAGCGAAGCCGTAAACGTATCTTTACCGATCGAGTCGTACACCACCGGCACGCCCGCGCCGTTGGTGATCTCGCGCACCCGCTTCGTGAAGTTTTCCCGTGTATAGACAATCGCATGGTCGCAGCCGTGCGCCTTGGCGATTTCGGCCTTTTCGTCGGAGCCGACCGTGCCGATCACTGTCGCGCCCAACGCCTTCGCCCATTGGCAGGCCAGCAAACCGACGCCGCCGGCCGCCGCCTGAATCAGGATCGTGTCGCCGGCTTTCACCGGATAGGTACGGCGCAGCAGATACTGCGCGGTCAGACCTTGCAGCATCACGGAGGCCGCCTGCTCGTCGCTCACCGCATCGGGCACCTTGACCACTTGCGCCGCGGACAGCACGCGCTCCTGCGCATAGGCGCCCGGCGGACGCGCAACGTAGGCCACCCGGTCGCCGGCCTTCAGCCCCGTCACTCCGGTACCGACCGCCGTCACCTCGCCGGCCGCCTCCATGCCCAGACCGCCCGGCAGCGGCAACGGATAAAGACCCGTGCGGAAATACACGTCGATATAGTTCAAACCGACCGCGTTCTGCTTGACGCGGATCTCGCCCGCGCCCGGCTCGCCTACTTCGACGTCGACCCATTTCATCACTTCCGGGCCGCCGGTTTTGTCGAATCGGATTGCTTTGACCATCATGTCTCCTTGATGTGTGATCCAGTGTGAGCGTGAAGCGCCGCGGGATTGATTCAGACCTGCTGCGTGAGGCGCAAGGTCAGCACGTCGAGAATCATGCGCGCGGTGGAAATGTTGGTGGCGCACGGAATATTGTGAACGTCGCAGGCACGCACCAGTGCGTTGATATCCGGTTCGTGCGGCTGCGGCGTCATCGGGTCGCGCAGGAAGATCACCATGTCCACTCGCCCTTCCGCGAGTTGCGCGCCGATCTGCAGGTCGCCGCCATGCGGGCCGGACAACATGCGCTCGACCGTGAGGCCATGCGCGTCGCTAATGCGCGTGCCGGTGGTACCGGTCGCGATGATGTCGCAGCGCCTCAGCGTATCGACGTATTCGCCGGCCAGTTTGACGATGTCGTCTTTCTTGTGATCGTGCGCGATCAGCGCAATACGGGTGGTCATGACGTAAGACTCCTGAAACCGTTGTGATTGTCGTTGTTGTAGTAAAGAGCGATGGCGGTGCTTCGAAAGGGACCGTTCAGAACGTGCCCGGGTAGGCACCGCCATCGACCAGCCAGTTCTGGCCGGTGATATAGCCGGCATGCACGCTGCACAGAAACGCGCAGGCACGGCCGAATTCGTCGCGATTGCCGAAACGGCCGGCGGGAATCGTCTTCATGCGCTGCTTGCGCGCTTCGTCGACGGAAATGTTTTGCGCCTTGGCCTGCGCCGCGAAGGTGGTGGCGATGCGGTCGGTGTCGAACAGCCCCGGCAGCAGGTTGTTGATCGTCACGCCCGTGGCGGCCACCTTGCTGCGCGCCAGTCCCGCCACGAAGCCGGTCAGCCCCGAGCGCGCGCCGTTGGACAGGCCGAGCACGTCGATCGGCGCCTTGACCGCCGAACTCGTGATATTGACGATGCGCCCGTAGCCGCGCTCGCTCATCCCGTCGATAGTCGCGCGGATCAGCTCGATCGGCGTGAGCATGTTGCTCTCCAGCGCGCGAATCCAGTCCTCGTGCGTGAAGTTGCGAAAATCGCCCGGCGGCGGGCCACCGGCGTTGTTGACCAGAATGTCCGGCTGCGGACAGGCGGCGAGCGCCGCGGCACGTCCTTCGGGCGTGGTGATGTCGCACGCCACGGTCTTCACTTCAACACCGCTCTGCTTGCGAATCTCCGCGGCGGTTGCCTCCAGCGTCTCCTGCGTGCGCGCGACGATCGTCAGATTGACGCCTTCGGCTGCCAGCGCTTCCGCGCAGCCGCGCCCCAGTCCCTTGCTGGCCGCGCAAACCAGCGCGGTGCGTCCTGCGATTCCCATGTCCATGTGCGTATCCTTGTGACGTAATCGTGGCGCGGAACACTCCCGCGGTTGCCCAATGGCGGCAAAGTTTCCCCCGATTCTAGAAGAATCGGTGCCGGACTGTGCCGGGCCCCTGCAATCTCCGGTATCTTCCGGCGCCACTCTTTCGGTAAACTTGCGCCGTGGCGCGTCCGTCAGCCGGTTTCCGGCCGGGCGGCGCGCCGAACCGATCCCTCTAGCCGCCGCTTGCGCCCCCGCCATGACTCAGGACAGCCGTTTTCCCAATCTTTTCATCCTCGATCACCCGCTGATCCAGCACAAGCTGTCGCATATGCGCGACCGGGACACCTCAACCCGCACGTTCCGCGAACTGCTGCGCGAAATCACGCTGCTGATGGGTTACGAAATCACCCGTAACCTGCCGATGACCACGCGCCGCATCACCACACCGCTGGTCGACATCGACGCGCCCGTGATCGCCGGCAAGAAGCTGGCGATCGTGCCGGTGCTGCGTGCCGGCATCGGCATGTCGGACGGCCTGCTGGAGCTGGTGCCGTCGGCGCGGGTGGGCCATATCGGCGTCTATCGCGCCGAGGACCACCGCCCGGTGGAGTATCTGGTGCGCCTGCCGGATCTGGAGGACCGCGTGTTCATTCTGTGCGATCCGATGGTCGCGACCGGTTATTCGGCCGTGCACGCCGTGGACGTGCTCAAGCGCCGCAACGTGGCCGGCGAAAACATCCTGTTCCTCGCGTTGGTGGCGGCGCCCGAAGGCGTGCAGGTGTTCCAGGACGCCCATCCCGACGTCAAGCTGTACGTCGCGTCGCTCGATTCGCATCTGAACGAGCACGCCTACATCGTGCCGGGTCTCGGCGACGCCGGCGATCGCCTGTTCGGCACGAAAAACTGACGGCGGACTGAGAAAATCGAGCGGCGGCGCGTACAAAACGCGGCCGCCGCCGGTTGATGAACCGTTTCCACGCTGTTTCACGCTACGCGCCCCTCTGCCGCGCCCTCACGGCGTGATAAAATTCGAATCCGCTCAAAGAGCGGCTCGACTTGCACTGCCACCCGGTGCATCGCGCCTTTACGCGGGACCTGCCGGAACCGGCGCGCTTGAGGCGCCGCTGAGCCCCCGCTGACCGCACTGCCCCGTCTCCAACCGCGCTGCCGGCTTTCGGCTCCGCTTGCCGGGCCTCGCGGGGCGCGATCAAGCTGATGAAGGCCTGACACCGGGCGGTCCGGCGCCGAGCGGTTTGACATCGAGGCGCAAGGTCGCATTCACACGCGCAAGCGCCCGACATCGCAACGACAATTGCACTATGCGTGCGCCCAGTGGCGCGCGCGACGGAGAAAGGTATGGCGGGTCATTCGAAATGGGCCAACATCAAGCATAAGAAAGCAGCGGCCGACGCCAAGCGCGGCAAGGTCTGGACGCGGCTCATCAAGGAAATTCAGGTGGCGGCCCGCATGGGCGGCGGCGATATCGACTCGAACCCGCGTCTGCGGCTCGCCGTCGAAAAGGCGTACGACGCCAACATGCCGAAAGATAACGTCAACCGTGCGATCCAGCGCGGTGTGGGCGGTGTCGACGGCGCAAACTACGAAGAAATCCGCTACGAGGGCTACGGCATCGGCGGCGCGGCGGTAATCGTGGACACCATGACCGACAACCGCACCCGTACGGTGGCGGACGTGCGTCACGCGTTCTCGAAGAACGGCGGCAACATGGGCACGGACGGCTCGGTGTCGTTCATGTTCGATCACGTCGGCCAGTTCCTGTTCGGACCCGACACGCCGGAAGACAAGCTGATGGAAGCCGCCCTCGAAGCCGGCGCCGACGACGTGCTCACGAACGAAGACGGCAGCATCGAGGTGCTGTGCCCGCCGAACGATTTCCCGAAGGTGAAGTCCGCGCTCGAGGCGGCGGGCTTCAAGGCCGAAGTGGCCGAGGTCACGATGAAACCTCAGACGGAAGTCGAATTCACGGGCGAAGACGCGGCGAAAATGCAGAAGCTGCTCGACGCGCTGGAAAATCTGGACGACGTGCAGGAAGTCTATACAAACGCCGCGATCGCCGACGAGTGAGCGTGCCGGGCGGCGCCCGGCGCGTGGTTCGGCATCGAGCCAGCCCACGCCCGCGCCGCCGGTTGGCCCTCGCGGGCCCTCGCGTTGCTGCCGAACGGGCGTATTGGCCGGGCGTTGGGTTTGGACCCTGCGGCACCGCCTCCACCCGGGTTCGCCATGTGCCCTGCGCCGTTGTCCGGCTGCGGGCCCATCGCAAACCTTGCTGTTATTCCACGGCTAGGCGTCATGCTTCAGCCGTTTATGGTTTTTAAGTCTCGGGGATTCACATGAAGTTACTCGTCGTCGGTTCCGGCGGTCGCGAACATGCGCTCGCATGGAAGCTCGCGCAATCGCCACGGGTTCAGCTCGTCTATGTTGCTCCCGGCAACGGCGGCACCGCCCAGGACGAGCGTCTGCGCAACATCGACATCACGGATCCGGCCGAACTCGCTGATTTCGTCGAGAAAGAACAGATCGCCTTCACGCTGGTCGGGCCGGAAGGGCCGCTCGCCGCGGGAATCGTCAACCTGTTCCGCTCGCGCGGCCTGAAGATTTTCGGACCGAGCAAGGAAGCCGCGCAGCTCGAAAGCTCGAAGGATTTCGCCAAGGCGTTCATGAAACGCCATGCGATCCCGACCGCCGAATACGAAACCTTCGCCGACGTCGCCGCCGCGCACGCGTATCTGGATGCCAAGGGCGCGCCGATCGTGATCAAGGCCGACGGCCTCGCCGCCGGCAAGGGCGTGGTGGTTGCGCAAACGCTGGAAGAAGCGCACGCCGCGGTCGACATGATGCTGTCGGACAACAAGCTGGGCGATGCCGGCGCGCGTGTAGTGATCGAGGAATTCCTCACCGGCGAGGAAGCCAGCTTCATCGTGATGGTGGACGGCAAGCATGTGCTGGCACTCGCCTCGAGCCAGGACCACAAGCGTCTGCTCGACGGGGACCAGGGTCCGAACACCGGCGGCATGGGCGCGTATTCGCCCGCACCGATCGTCACGCCGCAACTGCATGCCCGCGTGATGCGCGAAATCATCCAGCCGACCGTGCGTGGCATGGAGAAAGAAGGCATCCGCTTCACCGGTTTTCTGTACGCCGGTCTGATGATCGACGCGCAAGGCAATCCGAAAACGCTCGAATTCAACTGCCGCATGGGCGACCCGGAAACGCAGCCGATCATGGCGCGGCTGAAAGGCGATTTCTCGAAGGTGGTCGAACAGGCTATCGCCGGCACGCTCGATACGATCGAACTCGAATGGGACCGCCGTACCGCGCTGGGCGTGGTGCTCGCCGCGCACAACTATCCGGACACGCCGCGCAAGGGTGACCGGATCAGCGATATCCCGGCCGAAACCGCGGACTCGGTCACGTTCCACGCCGGCACCACCCTGAAGGACGGCAAGCTGACCACCTCGGGCGGCCGCGTGTTGTGCGTGGTCGGTCTGGCGGATTCGGTGCGCAGCGCGCAATCGGTCGCGTACGAGACGATCAACCAGATCTCGTTCGACGGCATGCAGTATCGCCGCGACATCGGCTACCGCGCATTGAACCGCAAGCACGACGTCAAGACCGACGGCAAGCACTAAGCCACAGCCCCACTTGCCCGCGTGCCGCGCCAACGGCGCTACACTGCGGGTTTTCGCGATCGTTGCGGCGCCCATCGTTCCCGGTGGGCGCGCGCCGCTTGACCGGCGTGTCACCCGGCGCGAATGACCGGAATGACCGTAGCGCCGCGCCTTCGCAGGAAAATCCTGACGCAGGCCCGGCCCTCGCCCTTCACGAAGAACCCGCGGCGCGACCAGCGTGCCGCCCTCAGCACCTGCATTCATGACCGATTCGAGCTACGACGCACAGGCCGTGCGCAGCTGGCTGCAAGGCCTGCAAACGCATATCGCGGACACGCTCGGCGCGTTCGATGGCCAGCCGTTCGCGACCGACGCATGGCAGCGCGCCCCCGGCGAGAAGCTGCGCGGCGGCGGCTGCACACGGATTCTGGAAGGCGGCAACTTCTTCGAGCGGGCCGGCATCGGTTTTTCGGACGTCGCGGGCGACGCGTTGCCGGGTTCGGCGAGCGCTGCGCGCCCGCAACTGGCCGGGCGTGGTTTCGAAGCCATGGGCGTCTCGCTCGTGCTGCACCCGCACAATCCGCACTGCCCGACCGTGCATATGAACGTGCGTCTGCTGATCGCGACCAAAGCCGGCGAAGAGCCGGTCTTCTGGTTCGGTGGCGGCATGGATCTGACGCCGTACTACGGCTATGAGGAAGACGCGCAGCATTTCCATCGGGTCTGCCGCGACGCGCTGCAGCCTTACGGCGCGGACCTCTACCCGAGTTTCAAGCGCTGGTGCGACGAGTATTTTTTCCTCAAGCACCGCAACGAACCACGCGGCATCGGCGGGATTTTCTTCGACGATTTTTCGGCGACGGGCTTCGATCAGTCGTTCGCGATGCTGAAAAGCGTCGGCGAGGGATTCCTCAAAGCGTACATGCCGATCATCGAAAAGCGCCGCAACATTCCGTACGGCGAAGCGGAGCGGGACTTCCAGGCATACCGGCGCGGCCGCTACGTCGAGTTCAATCTGGTCTTCGACCGTGGCACACTGTTTGGGCTGCAGAGCGGCGGACGCACCGAATCGATTCTGATGTCGATGCCGCCTGTGGTGAACTGGCGCTACAACTGGCAGCCCGAACCGGGCACGCCGGAAGCGCGTCTTTACAGCGATTTTCTCGTGCCGCGCGAGTGGGTGTGAGGCGGTAGGCCCCGCACCGCACTGCACGTGACCACGACAAAGGATCTTCACCTGAAGCCGAACGCTCATCCTGTCGCCCTGCCTCGCCGGATTGGATTGCTCGGCGGCACTTTCGACCCGATCCACGACGGCCACCTCGCGCTCGCGCGGCGTTTCGCCGACGTGCTGAAGCTGACCGAGCTGGTGCTGCTGCCCGCCGGCCAGCCGTGGCAAAAAACGGACGTCTCGGCAGCCGTTCACCGGTTGGCCATGACCCGCGCCGCGGCCGGCGCGTTGGTGCTGCCGGGCGTCACCGTGCGGGTGGCGACCGACGAGATCGAGCACGACGGCCCGACCTACACGATCAACACGCTGCAGTTGTGGCGTGAGCGCGAAGGTCAGGATGCGTCGATCGCGCTGCTGATCGGCGCGGATCAACTGGTGCATCTCGACACCTGGCGCGACTGGCGTCATCTGTTCGACTTCGCTCATATTTGCGCGGCCACGCGTCCCGGTTTCGACCTTGCGTCGATTCCGCCCGTGGTCGCAAAAGAAATCGACGCGCGCCGTGCCCGCGCCGACGTTCTGCAAGCCACGCCATGCGGCCACTTGCTGATCGATACGACGCTTGCGTTCAACGTCTCGGCCACCGACATTCGCGCGCATCTGCGCGAACAGGTGAGCCAACGACTCGCCCACGTGGGCGACGAACCGCAAGACCAGGCCGCCGCGAGCCATGTCCCCACCGCGGTGTGGGACTATATTCTTCAACATCATCTGTACCACCGGTAACCCCATGGATATTCGCAAACTGCAACGCGTGATCGTCGACGCCCTCGAAGACGTCAAAGCGCAAGACATCAAGGTGTTCAACACCAGCCACCTGACCGCGCTGTTCGATCGCGTGATCGTCGCCTCCGGCACCTCGAATCGCCAGACCAAGGCACTCGCTTCGAGCGTGCGCGAGAGCGTCAAGGAAAACGGCGGCGACATCATCAGCACCGAGGGCGAGGACATCGGCGAATGGGTGCTGGTCGATTGCGGCGACGCAATCGTGCACATCCTGCAACCGGCGCTGCGCCAATACTACAACCTCGAAGAAATCTGGGGTGACAAGCCGGTGCGTATCAAGCTGTCCACGCCGGACCCGTTCGGCGGCGCGCGTTCGAGCGAACCCGACGACGAGGACGAAGAGGAAGAAGCGCCGGTTGCGAAGAAAAAGCCCGCGCGCAAGACGGCCGCACGCAAGTAAGCGCGTCGGCTGTCATCAGCGATTGCTTCCGTCATGAAACTGCACATTCTCGCCGTCGGCCACAAGATGCCGGACTGGATCGCCACCGGCTTCGACGAATACGCGAAACGCATGCCGCCCGAGCTGCGCATCGAGCTGCGCGAGATCAAGCCCGAGCAGCGTTCGTCGGGGCGTCCGGCCGAAAGCGTGATGGCGGCCGAGCGGCAGAAAATCGAAGCCGCGTTGCCGAAGAACGCGCGTATCGTCGCGCTCGATGAACGCGGCAAGGATTGGACCACGATGCAGCTCGCCGCCGCCCTGCCCGGCTGGCAGCAGGACGGTCGCGACGTGGCGTTTCTGATCGGCGGCGCCGACGGACTCGATCCCGATCTGAAAGCACGCGCCGATATGCTGCTGCGCGTCTCCAGCCTCACGCTGCCGCATGCCATGGTCCGCGTGCTGCTCGCCGAGCAGCTTTACCGCGCGTGGACCATCACGCAAAATCACCCCTATCATCGCGTTTGAGCGAACGAGGCCGCGAGCAGATCGCGCGCCTGGATCCCCTCTCAGGTCTCGTTTCAGGTGTCGTCATGCGCGCCGATTGGCGCCTGACTGATACGCCGCCCCACTCTTCGCGCGCTCTTCGCTCATTGACGCAACCCGCCTCATCGAGACCTGTTCATGCCCACGCTCGCCGCTTCGCTGCATCCGTTCGTCTACCTTGCTTCCCAGAGTCCACGCCGTCAGGAGTTGTTGCAACAGCTCGGCGTGCGTTTTGAATTGCTCCTGCCGCGCCCCGATGAAGATGCCGAAGCGCTCGAAGTCGAGCTGCCCGGCGAGCGTGCCCGCGACTACGTGCAACGCGTCTGTATCGCCAAGGCGCACGCCGCGCGCGCGCGTCTCCTGGCGGGCGGCCACACCGTGCGGCCGATTCTGGTTGCCGACACAACTGTCACAATCGACGACGCGATCCTCGGCAAGCCCGTCGACGCCGACGATGCCGTCTCGATGCTCACGCGCCTCGCGGGTCGCGATCACGAAGTGTTGACGGCCGTCGCGGTGGTCGACGCAGAAGGCACGTTGCTGCCCGCGGCGCTATCGGTCTCGAAGGTACGTTTTGCTGCACTGCAAGCGGACGCCGTGCGCCGCTATGCCGCGAGCGGCGAACCGCTCGGCAAGGCAGGCGCGTACGGTGTGCAGGGACGCGCCGCGGAGTTTATCGAACATATCGACGGGTCCTATTCAGGTATCATGGGTTTGCCGCTTTTTGAAACCGCTGCCCTCCTGCGGGCAGCGCGCATTGACTTCTAAAATAACACCATGAATGAAGAAATCCTGATCAATGTCACGCCGCAGGAGACGCGCGTCGCGCTCGTCCAGCAAGGCGCCGTCCAGGAACTTCACGTCGAACGAACGCTGTCGCGAGGACGCGTCGGCAATGTCTATCTCGGCAAAGTCGTCCGCGTGTTGCCGGGCATGCAATCCGCCTTCATCGACATCGGTCTGGAACGCGCCGCGTTCCTGCACGTAGCGGACATCTGGCATCCGCGCATTGCGGGCGAACCGCAACATCAAACGCCGCACCAGCCGATCGAGAAGATCGTTTTCGAAGGTCAGACGCTGATGGTGCAGGTCGTGAAGGATCCGATCGGCACCAAGGGCGCACGGCTGTCCACGCAAGTGAGCATCGCCGGGCGCACGCTCGTGTATCTGCCGCAGGAGCCGCACATCGGCATCTCGCAGAAGATCGAGAGCGAAGCCGAACGCGAAGCCGTGCGCGCGCGTTTGACCGCGGTGCTGCCCGCCGATGAAAAAGGCGGCTACATCGTGCGCACCATCGCCGAAGATGCGACCAGCGAAGAGTTAGCCGCGGACGTTGCCTATCTGCGCAAGACGTGGGCGACGATCATCTCGCAAGGTCAACGCATGCCGCCGACCAGCCTGCTCTACCAGGACCTGAATCTCTCGCAGCGTGTGCTGCGCGATTTCGTGAATGACGAGACCTCGCGTATTCAGGTCGACTCGCGCGAGACCTATCAGATGCTTGCCGACTTCGCGGCGGAGTTCACGCCGGCGGTGTCTTCCAAACTGCATCACTACACCGGCGAGCGGCCGCTCTTCGATCTGTACAACATCGAGGCGGAGATCCAGCGCGCGTTGTCACGCCGGGTCGATCTGAAGTCGGGCGGCTATCTCGTGATCGACCAGACTGAAGCGATGACGACCATCGACGTGAACACCGGCGGCTACGTCGGCGCACGCAACTTCGACGATACGATCTTCAAGACCAACCTCGAGGCCGCGCACACGATCGCGCGGCAATTGCGGCTGCGCAATCTGGGCGGCGTGATCATCATCGACTTCATCGACATGGAGAACGTCGAGCATCGCGATCAGGTGCTCGGCGAGTTGAAGAAAGCGCTCTCGCGCGATCGCACGCGCGTAACCGTGAATGGCTTCTCGCAGCTTGGGCTCGTGGAGATGACCCGCAAACGTACGCGTGAGTCGTTGGCGCATGTGCTGTGCGAACCGTGCCCGGTATGCCAGGGCAAGGGCCAGGTCAAGACGTCGCGGACGGTCTGCTACGACGTGCTGCGCGAGATTCTGCGCGAGTCGCGGCAGTTCAATCCGCGCGAGTTCCGCGTGGTGGCTTCGCAGCAGGTGATCGATCTGTTTCTCGAGGAAGAGTCGCAGCATCTGGCCATGCTGATCGATTTCATCGGCAAGCCGGTGTCGTTGCAGGTGGAGTCGAATTTGAGCCAGGAGCAGTACGATATCGTTCTGATGTAGGGCTCGCCTTGCGCTCCTGCATGCGCGGACTTTTGGCGCGTCCGCGCCGGCAGGAGCAGCGGCGCCGCGTACGCGGACTGCGAACTGACGGCCAAATTCAAAAGAATGAAAGAATAGACGTCGAATTTTGTCAGCCCGGCGACGTTCACGATGACCCAGATCGCCGCAACCAGGGTCTGCCCCGGGAGAAACGTCGGCGTGCCGAAGAAGCGCAAACGCCTCGGCATTGCGCTCGCTCGGAAAGGGTGACGCTTCAATCTACATGAGCGAGATTTCATTCTCGAAAAGAAGAGACGCCTTACTACAATAAACACTGCTGTGCCGCCTGGATGTCTGCAAGGACCGTCATCAATCGCCGGGTTAAAGGAGAGCAGCATGTTGACTTCGGAAGACCTCTACGAAAGCCAGCACTGGCGTGAACTCGACCTGCGCGACAAAATCGACTCGCGACTGCAGTCATCGCTCACGCTAGTCACCGCGATTATTGGAGCGCTTAGTTTTCTGCTCGCCAACGTCGATATCCAACACAGACACGGCTTCGCTGACTATCTGTTTTTTGCGCTTCTGGCGCTGACCTTCGCCTCGCTGCTTGCGTCGGGATTCTATTTTTTCAGATCCTCGGTGGGTTCGATCTTCCATCGAAACACCTACAAAACCCTGCCTGTATCGACGGACCTGGAAAAATACAAGCTCGAGTGGGATGCCACGATAGCAAAATCGCCAAATGCGGCGCGCGCGCTCGGGATTACATCGGACAGCGAAGTTAGAAAGCTGTTAATAAAGAATTACCTCGAGCGCCAGGCAACCAATGCCGAAATCAACGATAAGCGCGCAAAGAATATTTCCAACATCAATCTCCTGATCGTCGTTGAAGCCCTGCTCACCGCGGCCGCTTTCTCGGTCTTCTACCTGGGCGGTATGAACAAGGCCGATCTCGAGAAGACCCAGCAGATAAAAATAACTGCACCAATCGATGTACGCAGCATGCCTTCTATCCAGCAGGCGCCATGTTTCTTCTGGTTTGCGCCCACCGAAAATCCGCATGGGTCCCGAACCAGCAAGGGGCATGGCAAATAGGCGCCTGTGTGCGCCCTGAACGTTCCATCACCCGTGGAGGTTGCCGTGCAAATCAGATTCAAGCCGGTCAGGAACACTTCATCCGTTATGCGCATGTCGAGTACGCCCCCAGAGCCGCCGCTCGATCCGCCGAAAGAACCCCTCCCACGCGATCTGCCGTTCAGAGGTCCGGCCGATCCGCAGAAGCAGCCGCTCGCCGACCTCGCCTGAGTAAGCGAAATCGTGCACATGCCAATTTGAGCCGGCAGCCAGCGCTAGTCGTCAGGTGTTGGCGCAGGCGCCCATACCGTCCAGACCATCGCGCCTGCCGCTCAAACAGTCCGGATTTGCGCTTCTCATTCTCTACCGGCCCTCAATTTCCTCGTTGACGCCATTCGGACGAGTCGCGTATAACCATCCCATTGGATGTTATTTAGATGGCGCATGGATGCTGCGCGACTACCAAACGGAAGAGAAATGCCTGACCTCAAACTCGTCGACACCTCCCGCCCGAAAGGCGGTGAGACCGAAAAAATCACCATCAACCTCGGCCCGGTGGACCTGGGTCAGATCGACTTGCTCGTCGAAGAGGGTTTTTATTCGAACCGCACCGACCTGATTCGCACCGCGATCCGTAACCAGCTCGCGGTCCATGCACAGGTCGTCACGGAAACCGTGACCCGGCGCGCGCTGGTGCTCGGTTTGCAACACTTCTCGAAGCAGGACCTGGAAACCGCACAAGCCGCAAATGAACGACTGGACATTCAGGTGCTCGGCCTCGCGAGCATTGCCGCCGATGTGTCGCCGGAACTGGCGGCGGCCACGATCGCATCGGTGACAGTGCTCGGCGCATTTCACGCCTCACCGGCGGTCAAGGCGGTGCTCGCCGGCCGCATCAGATAGTCGCGTCTCGCGCGGCAGTCCTCATAGTCAAACCCTGTTGAAACCGTGCAGCGCATCGCCCGACACGGTCACGCTCAAAGCAGGTCAACGCAGTCGCCTACGATCATGAAAATGAATGAAGATTTCCTGAAATCGATGAAAGAAGCTTTCGACCTGCTGCGCACGAAGGGGCCGAAGGAAGCCACCGCCGCGGTTCAGCGCGCGCTCGCGAAAGGACCGGCCGGAGGCGGTCATGCGCAAGCCCCGCACATGCCGCAGAGTGTCGACCAATGGAAGCAGGCGTGGCAGCAGGCGCAAACACCCACCGCGCCCCACGCCCCCGCCGAACGCACTTTCGACGCCGACACGCCGGGCACCTTCAGCACTCACACGTTCAGCAATGGCGCGGGCCAACGTCAATACAAGCTATACGTACCGGCCGTCTACGCCAACGAACCGTTGCCGCTCATCGTGATGCTGCACGGCTGCACGCAAAACGCCGACGACTTCGCGGCCGGGACGCGCATGAACGAAATGGCCGAGCGTCATGGCTTCATCGTCGTGTATCCGAATCAGTCGCAGGCGGCCAATCATTCGTCATGCTGGAACTGGTTCAGACCGGGCGACCAGCAGCGCGATCAGGGCGAGCCTTCGCTGATCGCCGGCATCACACGCGAGGTGATCGCACGTTATCGCGTCGATCCGGCGCGCGTGTACGTGGCGGGACTGTCTGCTGGCGGCGCAATGGCGGACGTCATGCTGAAGACCTCGCCCGAACTTTATGCGGCGGCGTGTATCCATTCCGGGCTCGCCTATGGATGCGCGAAGGACCTGCCCTCGGCGCTCGCCGCGATGAAAGGCGGCAAAGCGCTTCGCAACCGTCCGCGCGTCGAACCGCAGCGGCCGCTCATCGTGTTTCATGGCGATGCGGATTCAACCGTGCATCCGTCGAATGCCATAGCGCTCGTGGCAGGCTTCGATGCCACCGTCACGACAGCCAACGCTGCCTCGTCCGCTGCGGGCACAGCGGGCGGCCAGCGCACCTGCACGGTCCAGCGACGTGTCGCAGCAAACGGTATGGAAGCGGAATATTGGTCGATTCATGGCGCGGGCCACGCGTGGGCAGGCGGCAGCCCGCGCGGCTCATACACGGACCCGGCCGGTCCCGACGCGTCAGCCGAGATGCTGCGTTTCTTTCTCGCTCATCCGCGTGCGTGAGACACACTGAATCGCTTAGGACCCTTGAACCCTCACGACGAAAACTCTGCACACTGAATTGCGCGTACGTCCGTAGCAACGCTATCCAGCGAAAAGAGGCCAAACGGCCCCTTTGCTATTGTTCGCCCAGCTAGGCCGCCACCGGACAGCCGGCCTGTTCAAGCGCGGCCTGAGCACGATCGTGCAGGTCGTCAGTGGTGAGCGACACGTCCGGCGAGCGTACCCACGCTGCGATGCGAAGCGTTGCGCCGCCACGTTCGGGGTAGTCCGCGACGGTGATGACCGGTGCGAGCGTCGTACCGCCCAGCACACGCGGTTCGTCGGCAACGACTTTTTTCAACTCGCCGATCGCTGCATCCACATCCGTACGCTGCGCGAGTCCGACCTCGACCTCGATGCGTTGCGTGCCGCCACTGCTGTAGTTGATCACCGGATTGCTCCAGATCTGGCTATTCGGCACGAACACCGCATTGCCGTCACCGCGTTCAATGCGCGTCGTGAAAAGGCCCACTTCGCGCACGATGCCCGCAGCCGCCCCGCTGCCCTCGATCACATCGCCGACGCGAAACGGGCGCAACATCAGCAGCATCATGCCGGCGGCAATATTCTGCAGCGTGCCTTGCAAGGCGAGGCCGATCGCCAGACCGGCCGCGCCGAGCACCGCAAGCACGCTCGCCGTGGCAATGCCGACTTCACTGAGGGCCGCGACGAAAACGAGCACGCGTACGGCCCAGGTGCCCATGGCGGCCAGCATCGGCGCGAGGGTCGGATCCGCGCGCGTGCGGGCGAGCGCTCTCGCGAACATCGTCCCTACGCGGTTCGATAACCACCAGCCGACGATCAGAATCAGCGCGGCCAGCACGATCTGAAGGACGTCGTGCGTCAATGTGACAAGCAGCGACGGCTGAAAATGCCAAATACGGGTAAGGAGATCGTTCATCGTTTGCCTGCCCTCCGTTGCGTACATGTTCTCTTGACGCAAGGAAGCAGGATACGTTCCCACGGTTTTCACCGCGGCAAGCGAGGCACATGGCTTGCTGAAACCAGAGTTAGGCGCCCGCTTCCGACTACGGCGTCACATGGTGCCCAACGGCTTCAGCAAATTACGCAACGCTGCAATCGTGATGGGCCGCGAAAACCAGAAGCCTTGCGCTTCGTCGCAGCCTAGTGCTTCCAGTTGCATGGCCTGCTCGGCTGTTTCCACGCCCTCGGCCGTCACCCGCAGCTTCAATGCGTGCGCCATGGCAATAATCGCGCCGACAAGCGCCGCGCATTGCGGATCGGTACTCATGCGCATCACAAACGAGCGATCGATTTTCAAACGATTCAGCGGAAAACGCGTGAGGTAGGCGAGACTCGAATAGCCGGTGCCGAAGTCGTCTACCGCAACTTCAACGCCCAATTCTCGCAACGCATGTAGCGTCTGCAAAGCCTGCTCTGTGTCGCCGAGCAGCACGCCTTCGGTGATCTCCACTTCGAGATATGAAGGGTCGAGTGCGGCGTCTTCGAGCGCTCCGCGAATCGTCTCGAACAGATTATGCCGCTGGAATTGCTGCGGCGACACGTTCACCGCGATCCGTGGCAACGTGCCGGCAAGCCGCAGCAATTTGCCGGCATCGCGGCACGCGGTACGGATCACCCACTCGCCGATCTGCTCGATCAGTCCCGCCTCCTCCGCGACCGGCACGAATTCGACCGGGCTGATCAAACCACGCTGCGGATGATTCCAGCGCAGCAGCGTCTCCACTTGCGCGATGCGTCCGTTGGCAAGCGTCACCTGCGGCTGATACACGAGATGCAGTTGCTGACGTTCGAGCGCTTCGCGCAGCATTCCCTCAAGTTCGAAACGGCGCGCCGCCTGACCTTCGAGCGCGGTGGAAAACCGCCGCACCGCGTTGCCGCTGACTGCCGAAGCCGCCGACAACGCCACGCCCGCGCGGCGCATCAGCGTCGGCGCATCGGCACCGTCGGCGGGATAGGCGACGATGCCGATACTCGCCGTGATATTCAGCGCGGTGCCCGCGTAGTCGATCGATTCGGCGATGCGGCCCAATGCTTCGGCCGCGAAAGCATCGGCCGCCGCACCGGTTTCGTTGATCAGCAGCGCGAATTGCGTGCCGCCGATCGAGGCGATCGTACCGTCGTTGGGAAAGAGACCCCGCAGCCGCTCGCCGACGATCTGCAGCACCAGTTCGGCCGCATGCAAACCAAGCGCGTCGCGCAGCTTGCGTAAATGATCGAGTTCGGCGATCAGCACGGTAAAGCCGCTGCCGCTGCGCTGACAGCGCGCGATCGTGAGTTCGAGGCGTTCGGTGAAAAGCGTCTGATTCGGCAGCCGGGTCACACCGTCATGGTGCGCGACGTACCACAGGCGCGCCTCGGACTGCGCGTAACGCGTCATGTCGATCGCAATGCCGACATAGCGAGCGGGTGCCGTCACTAGCCCAGCGGAATGCCCCGGCCCGGCGACGAGCGGCGACAGCGCGAACACCACGCGAATGCGGTTGCCGTTACGCCGCACATAGGTCCATTCGCCTTCATAGCGAGAACCTACCGCCGACAGCGGCGGCAATTCGGAGCGCCGCCTCGCAAGTTCAGCCGGGTCGTGCAAGGACTCAAAAGTGCGCCGGCCGATCAATTCTTCGGCGGTAAAACCGGTCAACTTTTCGAAAGCGGCGTTGACCGAGTCGAACGTGCCGTCGGCCGTGCAGACGAACATGCCGTATGGCGCCGCTGCAAGCGCGGCATCGGGCGTGCGCGCGTCGGCGTAGTAAGGGTCTTGCATCGCGCCGGCCTTTGAATTTCCTGGATATTAAAAGCGAGTTAGCGTTTTTCTTGATGCTTACGGCGCAACCGGCAAAGCCGGCGAATTCGGTCCAATCCGCCGGGTAACCGTCACTATGATAGCGGCTTTCCTGGCCGGAATTGCCACGCCGGCCACGCATTCCCGGCGGCAAGCGTTTCCCTTGGTGTAATCCCCAACCCCGCCGCCAGCACGCGCGTTATCGCACACATCATAAAGCGTTCGCTATGGCCGGGGTACTCAAGCCTTCGGTCTGGCGTCCCGCCGAGCGTCGATACCGCGGCTTTCGAAGGTGCAATTGCGGGGTCAGGCAGGGGACCGTTGGAAGGTCAGCGGCGTAGTGGTAGCAGCAGCAACAGCGGTGCGGAACTGCTACGTGTCTCCAAAACCTGCGGGGTTCGTCACGCCCATACGGTGCCCTGAGCGCGTGGAGAGAACGATGGCGGGAAGAGGTCCGCCGCCCCATCCCCTGACGTGCATCTAGCCTATATACGAAATTGCATACGGTGCCGCCGCACCGGCGGATCCGCGCCCGCTGAAACGCTTATGACGCGCGCGGCAATGCGGCTTCGATAAACACGGCACACAGCGCTTCCATGCCCTTCGCGTCTTCAGCGTCGAAGCGCGCGACAACCGGGCTGTCGACATCCCATACGCCGATCAGCGTGCCGTCCGGTGCGACCAGCGGCACGACGATTTCCGATTGCGATGCCGAATCGCAGGCGATATGGCCGGGGAATTCATGCACGTCGCGCACCACTTGCGTCTGGCGGGTTTGCGCCGCCGTGCCGCATACGCCCTTGCCGAGCGCGATGCGTACGCAAGCGGGCTTGCCCTGGAACGGCCCGACCACCAGTTCGCGGCCGTCATGGAAATAAAAGCCGGCCCAGTTCAGATCGCTGAGGGAATGGAATACGAACGCGGAGAAATTCGCGGCGTTGGCGATCCAGTCGGTTTCGCCGGCGAGCAGCGCACGCGCCTGGGCAACCAGTTCTTCGTATTGCGCGGCTTTTGGCAGATGCGAGGCGGGGGAGATTTCGAACATGACGGCGTCCGTGATGAGAGCGGAAGGAGAAACGGCAAGGCGAGCAGTGTAAAGCAAGCCGCCGTTTCCTTCACGGCGCGCCATGCCCGGCATGCCGCCCTCTTTCCGTCCCGCGGTACGTACGCGCCGATGGCGCGATCCGGACGCTGGCGCCGTAGACAACGTCAAACGCGAAGCCTTATTCGACGCCGATGATTACGCTCGACGCCTTGAAGATCGCCGTCGCCGCTTTGCCGCTTGCAAGGCCGAGACGATCGACGCTTTCATTGGTGATGATCGCGGCGATCTGCGCGCCACCCGCGCTGATGGTCACTTCCGAATTCACGGCGCCCTTGGTGACTGCCGACACGGTACCGGCGATGCAATTGCGCGCCGACACCTGGCCCTTCGTCACGTCGACCATGACGATCACCGACGATGCCTTGACGAGTGCGAACGCCTTCTTGCCGGCAGCGAGGCCGAGCGAGGTCGCGCTGCCGTGCGTGATGATCGCGACGATCTCGAGGCCGCCTTGGGTGCGCAACGTGACCTCGTCGTTTACCGCGCCGTGTTTGACTTCGGCGACTTCGCCGGCGAATTGATTGCGCGCGCTGGTTTGCATGTTGTTCTCCTTGTTGAGGTGCCTCGGGAAAAGTACGCGCCGAGGCAAATGGATCGAATGTAGCGAAACGCTCTGCCTGAATGACGGCTTGTGCTTGATAAGCGGTATTACGCAGCCGTGATGGACGACTCTGACGATTCGAACCTCAATGAAACCACATAAGCTTGGGTAAATACACTCGCAACGCTTTTACGGCGCAGGCATCCATCGCCCGGCCTCGCGTGCGACACCGTATCATCGTGCCCTCGGACCCAACTCGTCGAACCCTATGCCCGTCGTCGCCCTGTCCCGCTTTGCCGCACGCTTTACCCAACGCTCTAGCGAACGCCTCGCGGCCCGGTTCCGGTTGCCGCAGCTCCGCCGCGCCGCCACGTTATGCGTCGCTCTTGCAGCCGCCGCCAGCTTCGCCGCCTGCAGCAATCCGTCGCCGACCCGCGACGCCCATGCGAACGTCGACACGATCACGCTGTTTCCGATCGCTAACTACGACCAGAACGTCGACCACTGGCTGGAGCCGGACAGCCCCGGCTACGACCGGCCGTTCCTGAGCCCCGCGGATCAGCAGGCGCACTTCAGTGCCCTCTACGCGCGCTATTTCGGCACCGGCACGAGCGCAGCGTCGCCGTGGAATTCCGCCTATGTGGCAATGCGCGTCTACCGTCAGCAAGGTGCGGATATTGTCGCGCTGCAGCAGCGCCGCATCGGCAAGTTCGACAACACCGGCAAGAGCGGCGCGGCGCTCGGCTACGGCGAGAATTTCCGGCCGCATGACAAGGCGTGGATCGACGCTATCGCGCAAAACATGGCCGTCGACCAGTTCACCCAGCAGGCCGCTTACACGCCCGAGCGCCGCGCGATCGCCACCGGCAACCTGCTGGTACGGGAACTGCCGACTATGGACCCGTCGTTCTACGACCGCCACCTGGCCGGCGAAGGCTATCCGTTCGACAACCTGCAGATTTCGGCGGTACGCCCCGGCACGCCGCTGTATGTGCTGGGCACCAGCGCCGATGGCGCATGGCGCTACGTGCAGACGCCCGACGTGCAAGGCTGGGTGCGCAGCGACGGCGTCGCTCTGACCGACGATCGCTTCGTCGACACATGGCGCGCCGCGACCGCGAAGTCGCTGGGGGCGGTCACGGTCGCCTCGGCAGCGGTGCGCGATAGCCGCGGTGTATTCCGCTTCGACGCACCCGCGGGCACGCTGCTGCCGCTCGTGTCGTCCGTACCGCTCGTGTCGGATAGCAGCGCACGGCCGGCGCCCCCGGCGAGCGAAACGGCCGATGCAGCCGCCGACGTCACAGCAGCGTCCATCAAACTCCTGGTGCCGGTCCGCGATGCGGACGGTCAGGCGATCATTCGCACCGCTCGATTGCGCGACGCGCAGATCGCCCCCATGCCGCTCGCCGCCACTCCGCGACATCTGGCGATGCTGATGAAAACGCTGATCGGGCGACCGTACGGCTGGGGCAATAGCGGCTTCTACAACGACTGTTCGTCGGAGCTGCAAAGTATCTTCGCGACGTTCGGGGTGTGGCTGCCGCGTCATTCGTCGACGCAAATGAGCGCGGGACGCATGATCGATCTGTCCGCGTCGACGCCGGCGCAACGGCTCGATTACCTCGCCCGGCACGGCGAACCGTTGCGCACGCTGATCTACATCGGCGGCCATGTGATGCTGTATATCGGCAACACGACCCGCAACGGCATCGCGGTACCCGTGGTCTACCAGGACGTCTGGGGCTTGCGGCCGGCCGACAATAGCCGGCGCGCGGTGATCGGCGGCTCGGTGATCCTGCCGCTGCTCGAACACATCCCGGAAGACGCGACGTTACAGTCGCTCGCGGCAACCCCGACGTTTCAGATTACGATTCTGGGCGCGCCCGGCGGCGCAACCGCGACACCATCGGCACCAGCAACTCCGGACGACGACAACCCGGCCGGTTGAAATAACCGGAAACAGCCGGTGCGGCCAACTGAACCCGCGTGCCGCTCAGGCGCCGCACGGCGACGCTCATAGCCGCCACGCGCCGGGCCGCTCCCTGCTTCGCCGCGCCGCGCGCCTCCGCACGGGCGTGCTTAAAAATATTTTTCCCGGAGTGTCGATTCAAAGGCCATGCACTCGTCGTAACGTTGAAGGCCTCGCTCACGCAGCCTGTCTTTCAACTCACGAACCTGTTACTTCAAGGAGTCGCCGTCATGTCCAGTGCCGCTGTCAAACCGATCCCGGACGGGATACATTCGCTGACCCCGTATCTGATTTGCGCGAACGCCGCAGACGCCATCAAGTTCTACGCCAAGGCTTTCAACGCCGTCGAGCAATTCTCCTTGCCCGGGCCGGGCGGCAAGGTGATGCACGCCTGCCTGAAGATCGGCGACTCCATGCTGATGCTGACCGACGAATGGCCCGATCACAACGCGCTCGGCCCGAACTCGCTGAAAGGCACGCCGGTCACGATTCATCACTACGTCGAAGATGTCGACGCCAGCTTCAAGCAGGCGGTCGACGCCGGCGCGACCGTGGTGATGCCGGTGGCGGACATGTTCTGGGGCGACCGCTACGGTCAGTTGAAGGACCCGTTCGGTCACAGCTGGTCGCTCGCCACGCACAAGCGCGATCTGAGCCCGGAAGAGATTCAGAAGAATATGCAGGCGATGGGATCGGAGTGCGGCCCGCAATGAGCTGGGTCCCGTCCCCCAGCGGCATTACGTTGCTCGCACAGGCGTGTCGGGGCAGCTGACGCAATCTTTGATAGGATCGGTCTCGACCTCTAAACGACGAGACATGAACGGTGCGCGTCAATCATCAGGCTTTCTTCTGCTCGCTGTTTGTCGCGCGTCTCGCCGATCAGGTGCTGCTGTTTCTCGTCCCGCTCGTCGTGTTTCAGACGACGCACCAGGTATCGTGGTCAGGTCTCGCGTTCTTTATTGAAACGCTGCCACGCTACCTGGTCTTTCCCTTCTTCGGCGCGTTATGCGACCGCATCTCGCCTCTGCGGCTGATGCGGATCAGTCAGACCGTGCGGGCCTTCGTGTGTTTTGGCGGCGTGCTCGCCTACGTGCTGTTTGGCGGCATCGGCTGGCTGATCGCGTTGTCCGCGTTGTGCGGCGTGCTCACGAGCCAAGGGCTGGTCGCACGCGAAGTGATGTTGCCGCAAATTTTCAGCACGCAGCAATTCCAGCGCGTGCTTGCCTACTCGCAATTGGCCGACCAGTTGGGTTTTGTGCTCGGCCCGATGCTGGCCGCGCTGCTGCTTGGCTTGTGGCGCTGGGAATGGGTGGTCGGCGCAACCGGCGTGCTGTTTCTGCTGGCCGACGCGGCGCTGCTCCTGTGGGCGCGCAGCAGCGGTTTCCGCGCCGGCGTTCCGCCTCCCGCTAAACCGGGTCATTGGACGATGCCGCTGCGCATCGCGTTGCGCCATGTGCTGCTGCTCCCCGGCCTGAAGAAAGTCGTGCTGCTCGCCGCCGCCGAAAACCTGGTGATCGGGGTGACGCTCGCAACCTCCGCCGCGATGGTGACCGGCATCCACGCACAATCGAGCCGGTACTATGCAGGCCTGCAAACGGCCGGCGCCGTGGCCACCGTGCTGATTCTGTTGACGATCGCGCGTAACGCCTGGCCGGCGCGGACACTCGGCCTGCTCGCCTTCGTTTCCATCTGTGCCGGCGGCGTGATCGCGGGCGCCAGTGCGGCGCCCTGGGGGTATGCAGTCGGCTTTCTGTTGATCGTCGGCTTCGACAAGATGTTCAATGTCTATATCCGCAGTGCGCGGCAGAAAATCATTCCACCCGAGGACTACGGCAAGACCACCGGCGTGGTGATCCTGTTGAACAACATGACACAACCGCTCGCCGGTTTGCTGGTCGGCATATTTTCGGCACGAGCACAAACCGGCCTGCTGATCGTGGCGCTCTCGCTGGCGATGGGGTGCATCGGCGCGACGGTGTCGATCGGCTCGGCTCTTTCGCGGCGCAGACGCGCGCTGGCGCTTGGGGAATAACGCGGCGCGTGGGCGGCGGCACGGTGCGAGTAGGGATACCGGTCTTCTCAGTACTTCACGCAGGAAACTTCAAGACTTTCCTGGCAAAAAACCTATATCGCCTCGCAGACGACATCGAACTTCAATAGCTCCGTGGGCCCGAATGCATTGCTGATAGCGACATCCGCCGCATCTCTGCCCCGCGCCATCAGAACCCGCCCCGTACGGGGCACATTGTTCCGCGGATCGAAGGTCTGCCAGCATCCGCCGACATACGCCTCGAACCACGCCGCAAAGTCCATCGTCGCGTACGGCGGTGGCGTGCCGACATCGCTGATATACCCGGTGCAATACCGCGCCGGTATGTTCATCGCCCGGCACAGCGTCACGGCCAGATGTGCGAAATCCCGGCATACGCCCTTGCGCTCCTGCCACGCCTGCCAGGCGGTCTTGGTCGGCCGCGCGAAATCGTAGCCGAACACAATGTGCTCGTGCACGTAGTTGCAAATCGCATCCACCCGCCCGCGACCGAGCGGCAGTTTGCCGAATGTCTGCCAGGCAAATTCGGATAGCAAATCAGTTTCGCAATAACGGCTGCCCAGCAGAAACACCAGCGAATCGTCTGGCAGAGCCTCCACCGCGTGCTGCTCGGTCAACGGCGGCCGCCTCTCCGGTTCCGACGACACCTCGAGCACCGCACTCGTCGACAACGCAAGCCGTCCCTGCGGGGCGACGATCCTGCTGCACAAATTGCCAAAGCCGTCGCGATACTGGCTGATCGGCACCGGTGGATCGACCGCCAGCAGATCCGCGCTCAACACGTCTTTCGCATGGGAATAGTGCGTGTTCAACATCAACATCATCGGCGTCGGTTGCACGCACTCATAGACCAGCTCGTAGCCAACGCGCAATTTCATTACGGCGCCCTCTTCCAGTTGATACGTTCAATGGACACGTCCGGTGAGCAACCTGAGTTGACACTCCCTGCTAACACGCTCGATTTGTACAAATCCCTTCACCCGGTTCGCCCTTCACTCGCCTTCGTCACGCTCACATCGACCTGCAAACCGCGAAACGAATGCGATGCGCCATGCCAGGTGCCCCACAAAGGCAATGCCTGGTAGTAATTCCACGCCACCGCCACCCGGATCAGATGGCGATTGCCGACTATGCTATTGGTCGGATCGAAATCGACCCAGCCGGCGCCCGGCAAATAGATCTGCAGCCAGGCATGCGTCGCACCGCCGCCCTGCGTGGCATCCTGCTCGGGCACGAACAGATAACCGCTGACAAAGCGTGCCGCAAGACCGAGCGAGCGCACAGCGTCCATCATCAGCACAGCGAAATCGCGGCAACTGCCGCTGCGGTTGCGCAAGGTGTCGCCGGGACGGTTCACCCCTTTCTCCGTGCGGCGCACATAGCAGAACGTGCTTTTTATCTCGAGCGTCATCGCGCGCAATAGCGCCATCGTGCTGCCTGTGCCGTTCGTACTGCTGATACCGCCGGCGCCCTGCACAGGAACGAAGCGATGTGCCCATTCGTTCACGTCGCTGTCCGGATACTGACGGCTGCGTGCGTTCACGAGATCGGAGGCTTCTTCGTTGGTGTACGCGAATGGCCAGTTCACGGCGTACGGTTCAAGCGCGTAGTCGGGCATGGGCGTTTCGAAGTGTTCGAGCGTCACTTCGCTGTCGAAGCGCAATTCGCTCGCCTTGCCCGTGAAACTCGCGACCGCCACGGAGTTATCGAACACGTCGTGCAGCCAGTGCAGCCGGGACGGTGTCGGTGTAATCAGCAACTGGTTCGTGACAAGGCGCAAGTCGTGGCTGGCGCGCGGACGGAACATCATCCGGTGTTCGCCGAACCGGACGGGTTCCGAGTAGCGGTAGATGCTGACGTGACGCACGGTGAAGCGCTGTGGCTCAGTCATCTGACAGGCCGATGGATGCAACTGGATTCGTCCTGAGCATCGCGTTCACGCTGGTAAAACCCGCTACCGCGGCAGGTGCTGAGCGCCTGGCACGGTTTGATCCTGAATGAGCCACAACCATGGTCTGGCGTGGTGGGGCGCTGTCATCGTGTCATCGACAAGCTTTCGACTTCAGCATACACCCGCCATATTGATTGAAATCACTCATTTGCGCGCAGATGCCGCCATGTGCGGAAGTTACCAGCAGAATCTGTTCGCAAATTTGGGTGGAAACCGTATCCCAACAGCAGAACCGATCCACATAATTGAGATGGTTTGATGTGGGTTGCCGATAGATATAATCCGCCGCTCGATCAATCCGACAAACAGCCTTCATGCGAGTCGCCGTCATTAGCGCCTACTATAAAGAGCCACGTTACGTCTTACGAAGATGTCACGAAAGCGTTCTTGCGCAAGCGGGTAATGTGACCCACGTTATGGTCGCCGATGGATTCCCTGCCTCCGACGTTGACAGCTGGGAAGGTGTGATCCACATCAAGCTTCCCAATCACGCTGACTACGGGGACACGCCTCGCGGCGTAGGTGCTGCTTACGCATCTGCGAATGGCTTCGATGCGATCTGTTTTCTGGACGCCGACAACTGGTATGCGCCGAACCATGTCGAAACGATGCGCATCATAGTCGAGGAAACGGGCGCACAGGTAGTCACGGCGACTCGAACGATTTTCACTGCCGACGGCCGGATGCTCGGCATTTGCAAAGAATCCAACGGCGTCGATTTCAACGACACCAACTGCTATTTTCTTACACGCGCCGCCTTTCCTGCATGCGCGGCGTGGTTATTCAAGGACCCGCGCGAAAGCATCCGCGGCGACAAGATATTCTGGAATGCCGTGCGAACCGGTGGCTACCTGCATTTCCACTCGATTGCGCCAACCGTTAATTACGTGAGCACGTTCGCACTTCACTATCAGATGTTCGGCGAGGTGCCGCCCGACGACTCGAAGGTCATTGCAAAACTGCCGGGCCGTCAGTATTTTCAGATGGTTAGTTACGCGGAATATAAGGCGATGGGGGGAGCAGGCGGCAGGTAGAGGGCGTTGTATGCAAACAAAATCATGATGGCAGCGTGCGCACCGCGGCCGTCCGCTTCGCCTTGGCACCATGGCCAAACATCGGTCGACCCTGGCACTCAACTCTCTGGCCAATTACTCTTCTGACGGTCTGTCAATTGGGTGCTGTGTAAGCGCCAGGCAATGTTTGATGTCGGGGCGGCCCGCCGCAATCACATTGAGCGCGGCAACCCCCAGTTGCCGCGCCAATTCGTCGTCAAACTTAAAATCGTCGCCGTCTAGAAAAAACGGTACTTCCATAATTCCCGAGAGGACCGGAGCCGTCTGGCTGAATCTACAGCCTGCATGACCAACTGCCGAGGATCTTCGGTGTAGGTCAAAACTAAGGAATACGGCGGATGATTAGCCATGGATACCCCCCACAGTCTTGATAGATTTTGAATGCTCTCCGTCTATGCAGCACGGCGGCCTACGCGCCGCTAATGTCGAAAGCCATCGCATTGCACATGTCGATTCGAGCTTCATACTGCGCTAAGCATTCATTTTAGATATATCCGGCGGCGCGCCGCCCGCGCCGCTGGACCGTCGCGATGACAGGACAGTTCACACTTTCCTATGGCCTTCATCAGGCTCGCTGCTGTCCTGTCGACGCCATGGCCAGCCCAGCCTCCAGTCAGACGGTTCTTGAACTCCGGCTGTCATTTTTTTGGCGGCTTCTCGATTGGGTGTTGGGTGACCGTCATATATTGCTTGATCTCCGGTTGACCCAGTGCGATCAAATTGAGCACGCCCCCTCCAAACCGACGCGCGAACTCGTCGTCGAGCTTGAAATCGAATTCGTCTAAGAGGATCGGTGCTTTAAGCGTTCGAACCAGCAACGGCGCCAGCTTTTCAGGGTCAACTAACTGCAAGATCAACTGTTGACTATCTTCGTCGTAGGTTACGACCACGGAACGCGGGGGATAATTAGCCATCAATGACCTCTACACTCTTGGTAATCTTGGAATGCCTGCTGTTTGCACAACGCACGGCCTCGTTTTTTGCCCATTATGGTGCCGAGCGAATTGCAAATTTGCATGTCGTATTGATACTTCGAAAAACAGTCCCCCTCACGCCATTCTTTATCACCACCGCTCCCACATTTCACCATATCCCCATCCCGACTCGCGGCTCCGAAGAAAGCGCTGTAAAGCATCGTCCTCTTCGCAGAACTGGTCAGATCCGGCACAAGCACAGGATACGGAACCTGCGACTGATCGCTCAGCATCAGCTCGGTTGTCTCACCCCACTTCGGCAGTGTATCGCTCAGCTCGCTACCAAACAGCTTCCCTGTGAACTTCGCCTTCCACGCCACATAACACTCAACGCACATGTCGGGAACGAACGTTCCTGCGTCAGCCTTGATTCCCGTGAGCATAGGCGATGGCGCAACTGGGTCATTACCTAACTCCCAGTTGGTTAGCCAGACGCCTAGCTCAGCGTCGTTGATCGGCTGCCACCACGCGCCGTTAGTTGATACCTTGGCCGAATGCGACGACACCATGCCATTCGCACCGTACCGATAGTCGACTGCCAGTACGCGGGACAGTCCGCCATTTATCGAACTTGCCGGCTCGTTGTACTGAAAAGACTTTACGCGGCCCCGTTCGTCGTAAGCGATGCTCGCCTGGCCACTGTTACCCGCTATCTGCGTTGCACGGTTCGCGGCGTTTCGCTCGAGCGTTCGCATCGTCCATCCCGACACGGCGTCCTTCGTCGTCGCTATGTTGCCCTTTGCGTCGTAGGTATAAGTCCAGTCCTCGAGCTTCACGCCGTCCTGGATGACAGTGGCTGACACAAGGCGGCCTGCATCGTCGTAGCGTGCGCCGACTGTCATCTGATTGCCCGTCCCGACCGCCTGCACTCCCTGCTCGCCCGTCAGATCAGTCGTTGCGCGCTCCGCATAACCCGTGACATTGCCTCGCGAGTCATAGACGAATGCGCGAACTTTGCCCGGCGTGGCGACCAGATGCGGACGCAGTGAACTGTCATCGGTGTACTCAACCGTCGTTACTGTCTTTTTCCCCGCGACTGTCGCAACCGCCTTCGTTGGCCGGTTGATGCTGTCCCACGTGTACTGGATATTTCCATCAGGGGTCTCTCTCTGTTTCAGATTTCCTGCTGCATCCCACGTGCGCGAGACTGTGCCGCCTGGTGTGGCAATTGAACGAGGGCGCCGCGTATCCAGGACATCAAAGGTGTACGTGCTCCTCCCTGCCATGTCGCTGAGCGTCGTAAAGCCGGGACCGTAGCTGAGCGACACGTTACGCGTCGTGTCAGGATGGCTGACTGAGCTTGCGCGTCCGTTCGAATCGTAGGTCCAAGTTGCAATCCGCGAACCGGATTCGTCCTTTACACCGGTCAATGCGTTTGGAAAACGGGCGTCCTCGTATAGATACTGACGAACGTGGCCATATGGTGCAGTTACTGAAGTAAGGTTTCCCTTCCCGTCGTACGCGAATTCCGTCGGCATTCCCAAAGGATCTACCAGCATAACGATACGGTCGTTACTGTCGTACTCGACGCGGATTAACGTCGCCGTTCCGGCTATCAGGCTGTCGGCCGGCCACTGTGCGATCGCCGACAACCGCTGCCTGCCGTCATACGTGACTTTGCGAACCACACCGGTACGGGTACTTTCGGAATAGAGCTTTCCGCTGGTATCCGAATACGCTTCCGTCGTACCAAGAAGTTCATCCTTCAGGTAGAAATACCCATCGCCAGCCTTCGTCAGCTTGAGCCAGCGATTTGCCGGCACAACCCACGCGCCGCCAATCCATTTGAACACCAGCGCTTGCTGGTCACCCCGGTAAGCAACGATGTGCGGCACGCTCGCTTTGACGCCAAGCAGATCGAGCCTACGTTGCCAGTTGTTGACCCAGTTGCGCCCCATCGCTGTCTGCGCAGTGTCATAGGGTGTCGAGAGATACGTGCGCTTAAAGACGAGTGGAAGCGTGTCGCCACTCGCAAAGTCCGCCTCGGAGAGCATGACAACGCCCTTTGCCGGCAAGACCGGGGCCGCTACCGGGCAGGAATCGTCGGACTGAGGCGGAACCTGGACACCACCGCAATAGTCCGCAATCCAATCCGAGGCATTCGGACAGTTGTAGTAATTCATCGCGTTATAGGGATCGTCCGGGCCCGTTGACATAGGCGAAGTGCCCGCGACCTGAATAGCGCAGATCGGGGTGCCGGGAATCCCGAGGGATTTCTGGTACGTCTGCATGCATTGCATGTAATCGGCCGCGTCGGTGCCAAACGCGGCCAGGAGCAGCATGAATGCGGCAAACAGGCGCACGGCCGTGCCTGTCTGATTCTCCGTGGATTTCTTGTTTTTCATAGTCATCCTTATTGGTTTTACTTGGTTTTTCCCAAGCACCCTATAGGGAGACCTCCACCCTCTGCTATCCGACAATTCCTAAAACGAGGCTTCTTTTATTCCTGTACAAACGCCGCACTCAAACCTCCTACACAAGTCGTAGGGATCGATGCAAGAGCCCGTCAGTCGTCGCCGCGTCGAATAGAAAAAACCAGAAAGTCAGGCGTGGACAATTCGCCGTTCGCAGTGAAGTCATGAGTCGCGGACGCCCAAACGCCGGGGCGACCGGGAGCGAAGAGACAGGACGCGGAGTGCGCGTCCATAAGGGACATAGCTAGCGCAAGAAAAGCGCCGGGAAACTAATCGCCGTAGAAACTGCGATTCAAGCAATCAGAGCCGCTACAAACGGGCTAAGCTCACTGGCTGCCATCCGCACGACGGTCTTAAAGTTATCCCCAGTTTTCGTTCATAAATCTGTGCATAACTATCCGGCAAGCGATGCAAACTCTTGATACGCTTGCTGTTTTCACCGCCAGATCGAAGTTGTGCAGAGTAGAGACCCAAGCGGTCAACACGATGGTTGTGTGTCCGAGTGACACGCCAACCGCGGCGCAGATTGCACCTCGTCCTCAAATCCCCCGCGCCGCATGTCGGCGTCACCCACGGCACACGCCACCCGCCACGCGCATCAATCGCCTACCGCGTCGGCGGCATGCGCGCGTTCGGCTTTCTGCGAAACCGGCGCGCTGCGCGCCTCGTCGCGCCATTCCTGCCTCGACCGCGCCATTCGGCGTACGGCGACGCGCGCCATCTTCACCCAGCCAGACGGACGCGGATCGGCGAGCATGCTGAGCGCACGCGCGTAGTCGAGCGTAAGTCCCGGCGTCCATGCCATCGTCGCGGCGCGTTTGCGCAGTTGCGCGGCCACCCACAATTCCGGCGTCGTAATCACGCGCAAGAACGGCCGCCAACCGCCGAGGTCGCCCCACACGCGCGCCGACGCGCCTTCGATCGCCGCTTCCAGCGCGCGCGATACGGTACTCGAACAATTGCGATGCGTCAGGTTGTAGGTCGTGTCCTGACGATAGGTGTCCCAGAAACGGCGCAGCCGCGCCGGATCGTAATTGCGTATGCGCACCTGAACCGTCGACGGACACCATGCTTTCGATTCAGTCTGGTAATCAGGCTGGAACACACCGGGCACGTCGTTCTCGCTGGTCGCCCGCAGAAGCCGCGCGAAATCGTCGGGTGAACGATCGATTTCGACGCCAGGATACAGGCTGATATAAATGCCCTCAGGCGATTCGAGCGCGGCATGGCCCGTCGAAATCACGCCGTTACGGTCCACCGCCGCGATATACCGGTCGACAATCAATTGCCGCCTCGCCTCGCTCCTGGACGATCCCACTGGCGTCCACACATGCACAGTGAGCGCGTCTTCATCGGCGGCGGGTGGGCCGTCCCATTCGACGGCACCCAGCCGGCCAGGCGCGATCGCACTCGCCGCGGAATTGGCGGCATCTGCCGTTGCATCGTCCGAAGCCACCGCGGGATTCGAGGCGAGACGCCTGACGCGAGTACTCAGCAAAATCATGTTCCAGCCGCCGAATATCAGGCCGAGACCGAGGCAGTACGGCACGGTGCCTACATAGTGCGTCGGATAAGGCTGATAGAAGAAAATCGCCAGCGCGATTTCAATCGCACCGCCGATCATCGCAAGGCGCCACGTGCGATAACGAACGACCTTTGCGGAGACGATCTGCAACAGACCGTCGGCCAGAAAGAGCGTGCCGAAGATCATCGACAGAATGAAGTTGCCGTGATGATGGCCCGCGAGAATCAGCGCCGCCGCGAAGCAGAATGCGAAGCCCTTCACGTAGCGCAGCGTGCGTTGGCCGCCCATGCCGGTCCAGGCGACGGCCAGCGTGGCGAGCCCTTCGAGCAGCAGCAATGTGGCGAACGGTGTGATCGGGAAATAGAGCGCGCTATCGAGTGCGTCGATGAACACCACGACGCCAAGCGCAAGGCTCACCCAGCCGATCAACTGCAGCGAACGCCAACGCGTACGCAAATAGTCGACACCAAGCAGGATCATCACCAGCCGAACCATCGCAAACCCTCCGTGATCGGTGCGCCCTTCTGGCCGTAATCTTAACCATATTCACGGTAGCGGCGTAACGGGTCTGACCGTAGCGACGATTCGCGCGTGGCGACACCGGCTCGCAGCGCCGCTACCTATGCGTCGCGCATCGACGCTACATGATCGCAACGGAATTCTCAAACGTATTTGTGACGTTCATGCCGATGCGCCTTCGCCGGACGTACGCCGCGTTTGCCCACGCTCCTGGCCGCGTGCGGTTCGTCGGCAGGCGGCACGGCATAGGGACCGTCGTGCAACACGGCGGGACTTTGCCGAGTTGCCTCGTTTTGCGGCGCGGCCGATGAAGTGGCTGCTGCGGGCAACGGTCCCGTTGCGGCATCGATGACCTTCTGCAATTCGTCCTGCGCGTAAGCAGGCAGCGGCACGGGCGGATACGTCGCGGCGGCAGCCATGACCGTGGAGGAAGCAGCACAAGCAAGGCCGAGAGCGATGATCAAGCGAGCGGTTTTCATGTCGAGTCCTGGTCGGGGTGACGCGGCCCGCATGAGTGGAAAACTGGCGCGCGTCGATGAATCGGAAGATTCCTGACGGCTCGCACCGTCAGCACAAACAGTGTGACGGCAGGGACATGATGGGTAAATTTTATTAAGCCAGATTCAGATATGCCCAATTCAGCTTAATAACCGACGAATCAGCGCCGGCGTGCCGGACACCCGACACACCGGCCCATAGCCGATAAACGCAGCGCCCGCACGCTGCGTGCGTCAGGCCAGTACGACTCAGGCCGCCGCGGCTTGCGGCATCGCCTCGCCCTGCTCGCCGCCCAATGCATCGAGCAGATCGCACAGCATACGGTCGAGTTCGGCGGTCATCAGCGTGACGTCGGAATCGAAGCGTTCGTCGTCGTTCTGTGCGGTGGGGTCGCTTGCTTCCTTGAGAACGTCGAGCGGCGCGATGCGCTTGATCGTCAACGAAGGCGTCAGCACGAACGACACGCGGTCGTTCCACGTCATCGCGAGACGCATGCATTGTTTGCCGGCTTCGATATGGCGGCGCATGTCTTCGGCGTCCAGGGTATGTCCAACGTAGCGCACCGTTGCATTGCCTTCCGCCGGCGAGCGCAACTCGGTGTCCTGGTCGAGCGTGAAGCCTGCGGGACCTTCGCCTGAGAGGAGCCATCCGGTCATCGCCGCAACCGGCGATTGCGTGACACGCACAGTGCCGAGCGGCAATTGATCGATCGACTTCACCAGCAGGCCGCGCACTTCGTCGGCGACGGCTTGCGAGCCCGCGTCGATCACGAGCCAGCCGTTGCGGGTATCGATCCACACGCGTGTATCGCGACGAATGCTGAAGGCGCGCGGCAACAGTTCGTCGGTCACCTGCTCCTTGAGTTCGCGCATCTGCTTGCGGCCGGGTTTGAAGCCTTGCTGTTCTTCGAGTTCGAGCGCACGCGCCTTGGTCACCTGGGTGACGACAGAGGCCGGCAACAATTTCTTCTCAGCGCGAAACACCAGCAGCAACTGGCCATTGAGCGCATACACCAGCGAGTCGTTGTCGCGTGGCGACGCCCAGCCGTGGCTTTGCATCTCGACGCTGTTGCCGGGCGCGAACGCGTGCGGCGCAAGCCATTTCTCGATTTGTTCAGGGGTAACGGACCACGGAGCGGGAAGACGGTGCAACTGAAGATTTTTGAACCACATGGGCGGGGTCTTGTTCGGGCAAAGCGCGTCATTCTATCCGACGCGGCGAGAATGACGCGCTCGGGCGAGTCCCTGCCACTCCATGCCGAGACACCCCCGACAAGCGTCATTTTCGCTTTGGGTTCAAATCACCTAGACTTGCCAACAGGCACGCGACATAGACGGAGGCGGCCATGGCCGATGAAACCGCACCCTGGCGGATGGTGGAGTACGAGGGTTTCGAAATTCACGTGGCGCCGTTTCTGAAAAACCCGCCCAATGAGGCGAGGCCGTCAGCCGTGCCCGATAACCGTTACACCTATGTCGGTTATGTGTGCCACCCTGGCGCCAACCCGGCCATCCCGGGGCATGCGGTGCCGTTCCATGCGGACGGCGAAGAAAGCTTCGCCGGCATGGAAGAAGCGCTCTACGAGGGCATACATGTGGGACGCAGCATCGTCGACGGCACGCACCCGGATTTGACGGTGCTGCCACTGGTGACGGGCGGCGTGTAAGCCGCGCTTGCGGCTTAGCGAGGCGTTTGCACGCCCGGAGCGTCCTGTTTCCTCAAAATGCTCAACGCCAACTCCAGCATCCGCTGATTGGAGCTTGCGGGCGTGAACGTCTCGACCTTTCGCAGCGCTGCCTGCGCAAGGCTCCGGCGTAACTCGGTGTCCGTAAGCAGCCGCTTGATTGCGCCCGCCATGGCGTCCACATCGCCCGGCGGCACCAGCAGCCCAGCCTTGCCACCCTCCAGCAAGTCCCGCGGACCGGTCGGGCAATCCGTCGAAAGCGCCGGTGTACCGAGCGCCATAGCCTCGCCGAGCACCATGCCGAAACCCTCGTAGCGGCTACTCAATACGAGCATTTCGGCCTGCCGGATATAGGGCGCGGGATTTGCACAGAAGCCCAGAAAATGCACCCATGCGCCCACCCCCAACTCGTCGGCGAGTTGCTCCAGTTCGCGTCGGTCCCGCCCCTCGCCGATCAGGACGAGCGCCACGTTGCTGCAGCCGTGCTCGCGTACCTGAGCGTAGGCTCGCAGCAGCGTCTTGTGGTCCTTCTGACCTTCGTCCAGACGTGCCACTGAAACGATGAACCGCTCCGCAGGAAGGTTGATCTCCGCGCGCGCCGCTTGCCGCAGTGCGTCGTCGTCGATCACATTCGGCAACTCGACAATGTCCGGACCGGTTGCCGAGAAAAGTTCCCGCGCCTCGCGCAGCATGGCGGGGGTTAGCACGACAATCGCCGAGTAGCGCGAATAATGCCTCACTCGCCGGGCGACATACCGCTCGCTCTTGCTGCCGAGGCGCGCCGCCAGGCTGAAATGGCTCACGCCGAACCAGGGCACTCCGCAACTGCCCGCTAAATGGCGCAGCGAAAAATCGAAATCACAGATCAGATCTTGCTGCTTCGCGAGGCGCCGCATACGCAGCGCCGCCAGCGGCCGGACCGCACCGTAGGTCAGCAACTTGTGCAATAACTTCGCGCCGACGCCGAGTTTGCGCCGGCGAGCCGCCTGATGAAGCGCGTACATCCATTTCGACGAGGCAAGAACATGAACGGGCACATCGGCGGGAATTGACTGCGCGCGCCAGAACGACAGGTCGTCGGTCGGATAAGCCACCGAAAGGCTCGGCGCGAACATCTGCCGGTCAAGCGTCTTCAGCCAGGACAGCAGCGCGGTCTCAGTGCCGCCTTTGCCAAAATCGTTAATATGAAACAGGATTCGCAGCGGGGCGCGGACAGCATCGATAGCGAAAGGATTGACGTTCGTCACGTTGGTTATTCGCCCAATTTTGCCGTCGGTGCCTTGCGCCGCTGTTCACCAGGCGCCAACGTAGATTTTCTTCTTCCGGTGTCCGGCAACATCCCATCTGAAGCCTCGACTTGCTCAGCGCAACCCAGCTGCAGTCCTGCGAAAGCCCAAAACGCGAGCATGGTGGTCTGCCACATGAAATCATCGGTGGTATTTTTCACGATCATGCCGGCTACAAGCGCCACGCCTGCGGAACACAGCCAAGGATCGACTCGCCGCAGCCGATAGAAACGCACGACGAGGCTCAGCAACAGCGCGGTCTGCAGCACAACTCCGATGACCCCCGTCTGCAACCACGTGTTGATGAACAGGTTGTGCGCGTGCGTCAGCGCATACGGTTCGAGGGCCAGCAAGCTGGCCGGCATTTCGCTGCGATAGACCAAGCCCGGCAACGGCTTGCCGAAGCCCACCCCGACCCATGCGTGACGCTCAGCCTCGCCGATATAAAACGCCCACAGCTTCGGACGCGTGTCAGCCGATACCGTATCGCCGATTGCGGACAGCGAGCCTGGCACATAGACCTGATGACCCTCGATCGCGATATCACGCGCCAGCGGGACGGCGGGCACCGCGCCGGCCGTCCGCAGACGGGAACTGAACTCGAGCGTGCCGACGCTCGCCGCGAACACCACGGTAATGACCAGCATCGCCAGCAGCAGACGGCGCCGGTACAGCGGGAACAGCGCGACCAGAAGCGTAACGGCCGCGGCCGGCCAGAAGAACCGGTTAAGCGTCGCCAATCCGATGAACAGGCACAGCGCGATGCCGCTAGCACCGATCACGCGCCAACGCGACCGCAGCATGAAGCCCGCAAATAGCGGCATGGCAAATACCGCGAGCGTGCTGGTGTGGCCGACACGGTTATAGAAATGCAGTGGGAAGGTATTGGCAGTGGGCGGTTGCAGATGCCCCCAGTTGAGCGCGCTGATGGCGGCGAGTGCCAGGCAGGCAAGCCAGTTGACGAACACCACGGGCGCGGGTCGCCGAAGTTGGGTGCCAAACAGCCAGAAGCCCCAGAACGATACCAGCGGATAAAGCACCTCGTCGCACCACGCGTGCAAGCTAACCATCGGATATACGGACCATGCGACCGACGCCAGACTCCAGCCGGCCCAACCCGCAATGGGCAGCACCAGCGGCCAGTGCAACAGCGACGGCCGATTCGGCGAGCAGGCCGCGGCCAGCACGCCGAGCGCCATCAGGGCGAGCGCATTGAAGACGATCGCCGTCATGTGGCCGAACATCACCACAAACAGAATGACCGGACAGGCAACCCAAAACACGCGCTCCACTCGCGCAGCCGTGTGAGTCATTACACTTTCACCAGAACATTTTGCAAAGCGGTATATACCGACTCGACCGACAGCCGGCCCATACAGTCGGCATGGTCGCCGCGCCAGGCGACGCAGGTCGTCTCGTTGCGATCACAGCGCCGCACCCATGCTACCTCGCGGCGAAAAATGAAAGGTTGATCGCGGCACGGCATGTCGGCTATCGTAATTGGCACGAATGGGACCTCGCGCCAATAGCGGCCCGCGCCGTGAATCAGCGCGTTGCCCGGCCCGAACAGCGCGAGCGTCGGCACCCCAATCAGACGCCCCAGATGCGCGACGCCGGTATCGGGACAAACCACGGCTTGCGCGCCGGCAAATAAATGCCACAGCTCGCCGAGACCGAGCCGCGCAGCCAGGTTCGGATGATGCGCATCCGGGTCGATGGCGCGGATCAGTTCCGCCTCGCCTGGCCCCCCGGTCCATACCGGCAGATAGCCGAGCGCCTCCACGCGTTGCGCAAGCTCGCGCCAGCGCGCGTTGGGCCAGCGTTTGACGCTGGTGCTTGCGCCCGGATGCAACACAACGTAAGGCTTTGCCAGTTGCGCCGATTCGGGTAGCGCAGCGTGTTGCGGCGCACTCCAGTCGACAGGCCGGTAGGCGCGCGGCGGCGGCCCGCCGATCAATTCCGTGGCAAGGTCCGCCCAAGCCGTCGGCGTGGCAGGATACGGCACGCTCCGGTCGAGGGGCCAGTTCTTCCAGGCCGGAGCATCTCCCGCATGCCCGACGATCCAGCTGCAACCCGCGCCCAACGCGAGCCAGCTATATCGATTATCGCCGAGCACCATACCGAGGTCGTAAGGACCGGAAAGCAAAACGTCCCGCACCGACTTCGAATCACGCGGATCGAACGGCAAAGCTGTGACGTCGAAAGGCCGCCCCGCATACAGCGGCACAATCGCCTTCGGACAGGCGAGAACGATCTGCGATTGAGGATATTGCGCGCGCAGTTTGGCGAGCAGCGGCGTGAGCAGCAGCGTGTCGCCAAGCAACAGATGATGTGCAATCAAGATACGGCGCGCGTGCTGCGGCTCGCGGCGCAATGGCTTGATCAGCAGTCGAGGGATGGCTCGCGCAAAGATACGAAGACGCCCGGCAAGCCGACTCATGGGTTCATCGACGCATTGGTTTCCAACGCGATATTGATGTACGCCGATACCCGGCGCGAGGTCGCGTTCGCCACGCACAATCTCCAGCGGTATTCTTCCCGAAGGCCTCCAGTATTGCGCCTACGGCCCCGTCACGGCGGGCTGTCGCAGATCGCGGAAACAGCCCGGGCCAGCATGGAAAGCTCAATGAAATATATGGCCGCTCAGCTCCAATTGAGCGAGTTCAAGCGCTGATAGCTAAAAATTATAACATGCGGCGTTGCCGCGGAACGAGGAGAAACCGGGCCTGAAGTCCCACCCCTTCTGCTGCAGCGCCGCGGCCGCGGCGCTTAACGCGTGGCGTCGATCTGCCTGGCCAGCGTCAACAGCGCGCCAACGTGAGCGGCCACGCCCGGATCGTAAAGGACCGCGTCGCGGGCGACGTCCAATGGCGCGCGCCGCGTGCCGTCGCGATACTCCCGCACCGCTCGCTCGAGTGTCGCGCACAGATCGGCCAAATCGTCCGGCGCGAAAACGAATTTCGCATGCGGGGCAATCGCATCGCAGCAACCGATGCTCGACGGGAAAATGACTGGTGTACCGCACATCACCGATTCGATGCCGACCAGGCCGAATGGCTCATAAGTCGATGCGAGGATCGTGAAGTCGGCGGCCTGATAACACTCCGCGAGCTCTTTCACGTAGCCGATATAGCGTAACCGTTCGGACGTGCGCGCGGGCGGCCGCCCGGCCACAGCCACCACCACGGGCGGCGCCGTGTTGCGCAGCGCGGCTTCGATGAATGGCAAACCTTTACGCTCATGGCTGCTCGACGGAAACAGCAGGACGATCTCGTCGTCGGCGAAACCGTACTTTCGGCGTAAGGTCGCGCGCGTTACGGCATCAGTCGGCGCAAAGCGCGCGCCGTCCACGGGTGGAAACAACACGCGGATCTTCGCCTCGTCAACACCGTACAGTTCACGCAACTCGTCGTGCATCAACTGAGAATGCGCCACCACGACCTTCGCGCGTTCGTATTGGCGTCTCTCGAGTGCAATCTGCCAGCGATCCGAACGCTTCGGCGCGCGCCTCGTCGCCCGCAAAAAACCGAGATGCGTGCCACCGCAAATCGCCACGTCGGACGAATCGACGCGGTTGCAGCCGATCAGCACATCGACATGCGCCTCGCGGCGCGCCGCGCGCAGCCGCCACGAAAACCAGCGGTCACGCAACTTGCCAGGCAGGAAGGAGACATTGATGCGGTGCGGCTCGACCAACCCGTATTCGCGCAGCGAGGTGTCAAAACGACGCGCGAAGAAAGCCGGTTCGATGCCGAGCGCGGCAAAGCCGCGCACGAGATCCATTGCGTAGCGCTCGAGACCGCCACTGTGCTGCAAGGCGTTACTGGAGAGTCCAAGTTTCTTCATTCAGACAGCGTGCGCCAGCGCCTCGTCAAATGTTAAGGGGGTAAGTCGTGCGTGGTCCAGACCAGCGGACCGCGTGAACCGAGATTCGCACCAATTGACGTGTCGTGCCGCGCACCTTACGCGGCGTCCTGCTGGAACTGGATGCGATGCAGATGCGCGTACAGGCCGCCCTGGGTCAGCAGCTCCCGGTGGCTGCCGCTCTCGACAATACGCCCGGCTTCCATGACCAGAATCCGGTCGGCGCGTTCTATGGTCGACAAACGGTGCGCGATTACCAGCGTGGTGCGGCCCTTCATCAAGGTTTCCAGCGCCGCCTGCACGTGGCGTTCGGACTCGGAATCGAGCGCCGAGGTGGCCTCGTCGAGAATCAGGATCGGCGCGTCCTTATAAATCGCGCGCGCGATCGCCAGACGCTGGCGTTGACCACCCGAGAGCATCATGCCGTTGTCGCCGACCAGGGTGTCGATGCCTTCAGGCATCGCCTCGACGGTATCCCACAGGTTCGCCGCGCGCAGCGCCGCCTTGACCCTGTCCGGATCCGCCGTCTGGCCATAGGCGACGTTGTTGGCCACCGTGTCGTTGAACAGCACGACGTCCTGGCTCACCATCGCGATCTGGCTGCGCAGCGCGTGCAGGCCGTATTCCGGCAGTGCGACGCCGTCGACCAGGATCTCGCCGCCGGTGGGATCGAAGAAGCGCGGCAGCAAATTCACCAGCGTGGTCTTGCCGCTGCCCGACGGGCCCGCCAGGGCAACCATCTCGCCCGGTGCCACCTTGAAGGACACCTCGGTGAGCGTGTGGCGGTTATGCGTGGCGTTGCTGCCGTAGCTGAACGAGACGTCGCGGAACTCCACTTCGCCGCGGGCGCGCTCGAGCGGCTTGCCGCCGCCCGCCGGTTCCGACGGCTCGTCGATCAGGCCGAAGATCAGTTCGCACGCCGTCATGCCGCGTTGCAGCGGCTGGTTCACGTCCATCAGGTGCTTCAGCGGCGAGATGATCAGCAGCATCGACGTGACGAACGCCACAAACCCGCCGACCGTGGTCTGGTCCGACGACGATTGCACTACCGCGATCGTAATCACCACGGCGAGCGCGATCGACGCAAGAAACTGGGTCAACGGTTGTGCCAGGCCGCCTGAGACGGTCATGCGCATCGCGTAACCGCGCAGACGCTTGCTCATTGCCGTGAAGCGGTCCATCTCGTACTGCTCGCCGTTGTGCACCTTGACGACCTTGTAGCCGCCCACGGTTTCTTCGACGATGTACGACAGTTCGTTGGTCAACAGTTGATGCTCGCGGTTCAGGCGCCGCAAACGGCGGTTGATCTTGCCGACCAGCCAGCCGATCCCCGGCAGCAGCACCGCGACGATCAACGTCAGCCGCCAGTTCAGGTAGAACAGATAGCCGAGCAGGAAGACAACGGTCAGCGAGTCACGCACCAGCGTGACCATCACGCTCAACAGCACGTTGAGAATCTGGTTCACTTCGAACACGATCGCGTTGATGACCGTGCTCGCGGTTTCGCGCTGGAAGAACGCCACGCCCGTATGGATCATGCGGTCGAACATCTTCAGGCGAAGTTCGAGCAGGATCTTGTTCGACACGTAAGCGAGCAGATAACCGGACGCATATTGCGACACACCGCGCACCAGCGCGAGACCGATCACCGCCGCCGGCACGAACCATTTGGCGTTGTCGCTGGCATGCGCGCCGAAGCCCTTGTCCAGCAATGGCTTGAGCAATGCGGGAATCGCCGCGTCAGTGCCGGCGCTCACGGCCATGGCGATGATCGCGCCGACCACCACCCACATCAGCGGCTTGATATAAGGCCACAAGCGTCGGAAGACGACGGCAGGCGACGAGGCCTCTCCTGAACCGATGGGTTTGCTTAACGTTGGCTTCGCGCTCAAGGAATCCTCTGAGAATGCGGGAAAGCATCCGCGCAACGGGCAGAATGCCTCGCACGCGAAATATCAAAAACAGCATTGTAAACGGTTGAGGATCATAGCCGGCGGTTGCGGATCGGCCGGGTTGGGTGGCCGAGCTGTATACTTTGCGCGACTCATTCCGCCACCCGGCACTTTCCACGCAATTCAGGTATGCAACAAACCACCCTCGGCGTCGCCATCATCACCAAAAACGCGGCGGCGCGACTGGCCGAATGCCTGCAGGCCGTGGCCTTCGCCGATCAGATCGTCGTGATCGACGGCGGCAGCACCGACGGTACCGCTGAAATTGCCCGGGCACACGGCGCGCACGTACTCGAGCACACCGACTGGCCAGGCTTCGGCCCGCAGAAAAACCGTGCCGTGGATGCGCTCACCACCAGTTGGATTCTCTCGCTCGACGCCGACGAGATCGTCTCGCCGGAACTGGCTGCGGCGATTCGCGCGGCGCTGGCCGCCCCTACCGCCGACGTCTACGCGGTAGACAGGCTGTCGAGCTTCTGCGGCCACTGGATTCACCACAGCGGCTGGTATCCAGACTGGATTCCGCGCCTGTTCAAACGTGGCGCTGCGCGTTTCTCAGACGACCTCGTGCATGAGCGACTGGTATTCGATACGCCTTCGCAACGCCTGACCGGCAAGCTGATGCACTACTCGTACGAGGACTTCGAAGCCGTGCTACGCAAGCTCGACGCGTATTCGACAGCGGGCGCGCAGCAACGTCATGCAGCGGGCAAGCGCGGCAGCTTCGGCAAGGCGCTCGGGCGCGGCGCCTGGGCCTTTGTGCGGACCTACGTTCTGCGGCGCGGATTCCTCGACGGCCGCGCGGGTTTCATGATCGCGATGTTCAACGCGGAAACGGTGTACTACCGGTTTCTGAAACTGGCGCGGCTGGGGGAAAAGACGCAGCGTTAGTAGCGAGGCCAGGGGCCAGGTCAAGGCTTGCGACCAGAGTTTGCAATCTGAGCTTGCCAATGGCTTTGAGTTTGCCCACGCGCGCCGCGGGCGAACCCGCCATCAATAAACAATCTCGATCGAGCTTCCTGCGAACTCGCCACGCAAGGCCGCGAGCAGTTCGTCGGTGGGCTTTACGCGCCATGCGTCGCCCAGACGCATTTCACCTTGCGCATTCTCGCTGCGATAAACCACCTGCACTGCGAGCCCGTTCGGGATCTGCACGGCCTGGCGTTGGCCACCGCCACCATAGCCTCCGCCGTTGCGCCCACCACCGCCTCCGTTACCGTTGCCGCCGCGCGACGAGGCCGCCGGCGCCGGCGCAGCTTGCGGCTCGTCCTTGCCCGCGCTATGTGCTTCGAGCACGCGCCGCAATGCCGATGCGTCCGCATTGCCGTTCATCTGCACCTTCACGGCTTCCGCATAACGACAGCGGGCGCGACCGAGGTCCATCACCGTATCGACCGTGAAACGGATGCCACCCGTGAACGCGTCGTTACGCGCCGAGCCTTGCACCACCAGCAGCTCGTCTTCCTTGAATAACGGCTTATTCGCCTCGAAAGTCTCATTGAAGACGGTCACTTCGCATTGGCCCGTGCCGTCGTCGAGCAACGCGATCAGCATCTTGCCGCGCTGGGTCATCTGCGTGCGCAGCGACGCGATCACACCGGCGACCAGCTTGTCCCGCCCTTCCTTCAATTCGCCGATCTTCTGACGCACGAAGCGACGCACTTCGTCCTTGTAGGCATCGAACAGATGGCCCGACAGGTAGAAGCCGAGCGCGGCCTTCTCTTCCTGCAGCTTCTTCTTTTCCGGCCATTCCGGCTCGTCGACCAGTTCATGCCCTTGCGACGGTGCATCGCCCATGTCGAACAGGCCGGCTTGCATTGCGTTGGCGCTTGCCTGTTCGGCCGCCTCCATGGCCAGCGAGACCGAGGCGATCAGCTGCGCGCGATTGGCGTGCAGCGTGTCGAACGCACCGGCGCGGATCAAGGCTTCCACCGTCCGGCGATTGACGATCCGGCGGTCGACCCGGTTGCAGAAGTCGAAGATGTCGATAAACGGACCTTCTTCGCGTGCACGCAGGATTTCCTCGATCGCATTCTGGCCGCTGCCCTTGATCGCGCCGAGACCATAGCGGATCGTTTTCGAGCGCTTGCCGTCCGGCTCCGCGACCGGCTCGAAACGGTATGCCGACAGGTTGACGTCCGGCGGCAGCACAGCCATCTTGTTCGCGAGGCAATCCTCGAACAGGATCTTGACCTTGTCCGTGTCGTCCATGGCGAGCGACATATTCGCCGCCATGAATTCGGCCGGATGGTGCGCCTTCAGCCAAGCCGTGTAGTACGCGAGCAGCGCATACGCCGCCGCGTGCGACTTGTTGAAGCCGTAGCCCGCGAACTTCTCCATCAAGTCGAAGATTTCGTCCGCTTTCTCGCCGGTCAGCCCGTTTTTCGCGGCACCCTGGCGGAACAGCTCGCGGTGCTGGGCCATTTCCTCGGCCTTCTTCTTACCCATCGCGCGGCGCAGCAAGTCGGCGCCGCCGAGCGAGTAGCCGCCGATGATCTGCGCCATCTGCATCACCTGCTCCTGATAGACCATGATGCCGTAGGTCTCTTTCAGAACAGGTTCCACACGCGGGTCCGGATACTCCACCACTTCGCGGCCGTGCTTACGCGCGCAGAAGCTCGGGATCAGGTCCATCGGGCCGGGACGGTACAACGCGACGAGCGCGATGATGTCCTCGAAGCGGTCAGGCTGCGCGTCTTTCAGCATGCCCTGCATGCCGCGGCTTTCCAGCTGGAACACGGCGACCGTGTTCGCTTTCTTCAGGATCGAGAACGACGCAGCGTCGTCGAGCGGCACCTGCGCGAGCGACCAGTCTTTCTTCGAAGGATCGAGACGGCGGATATAACGCTCGGCCCAATCCAGAATGGTCAGCGTGGTGAGGCCCAAAAAGTCGAACTTCACGAGGCCGACAGCTTCGACGTCGTCCTTGTCGTACTGGCTCACGACGCCGCTTTCGTCGCCCTGCGTATAGAGCGGACAGAAATCCGTGAGCTTGCCGGGCGCGATCAACACGCCGCCCGCGTGCATGCCGACGTTGCGCGTGAGACCTTCCACGCGCTGGGCGAGCTCGAGCAACTGACGCACTTCGTCTTCGTTGTCGAAGCGCTCCTGCAGCAGCGGCTCTTCCTTCATCGCATCAGCGATGGTGACGTGTTTGCCCGGCTTGAACGGAATCAGCTTGGCGATCCCGTCCGTGAACATATAACCAAGATCGAGCACGCGGCCGATATCCCGCACCGCCGCCTTCGCCGCCATCGTGCCGAAGGTGGCGATCTGCGATACCGCGTCCGCGCCGTATTTGTCTTTCACGTACTGAATCACACGGTCGCGGCCGTGCTGACAGAAGTCGATGTCGAAGTCGGGCATCGAGACCCGTTCCGGATTCAGGAAACGTTCGAACAGCAGGTTGTAGCGCAGCGGATCGAGGTCGGTCACGCCGAGCGCGTACGCAACCAGCGAACCTGCGCCCGAACCCCGGCCCGGTCCGACCGGCACGCCGTTGTTCTTGGCCCAGTTGATAAAGTCCGCAACGATCAGGAAGTAGCCCGGGAAGCCCATCTTGATGATCGTGCCGCACTCGAATTCGAGGCGCTGGTAATACGTTTCGCGCTGCGCTTCGCGCTCGGCCGTATCCGGGTACAACTGTTCGAGACGCTTTTCGAGGCCCTCTTTCGACAACTGCACGAGGTAGTCGTCAAGCGACATGCCGTCGGGCGTCGGGAAGAGCGGCAGCTTCGGCTTGCCGAGTTCGAGCGTCAGGTTGCAGCGCTTGGCGATTTCCACACTATTGGCGAGCGCCGACGGAATATCCGCGAACAGCTTCGCCATCTCTTCCTGCGTGCGGAAATACTGTTCGGACGTAAAGCGCTTCGAGCGGCGCGGATTCGCCAGAATGTCGCCTTCGGAAATACACACGCGCGCTTCGTGCGCGGTGAAATCGTCCGGCGTCATGAACTGCATGGGGTGAGTGGCCACCACCGGCAACTTCAACGACGCCGCGAGCGCCACCGCCTGTTGTACGTATTGCTCGCCGCCGGGCTGACCACACCGTTGCAGTTCGATATAGAAGCCGCCCGGAAACACCTTCGCCCAATGCAACGCGTTGCGTTTGGCCGCTTCTTCGTTGCCGGCCGCGAGCGCGAGGCCGATGTCGCCCTGTTGAGCACCCGACAGCGCCAGCAGGCCTTCACCCAGACCGGATTCGAGCCAGCCGGCCTCGATTTCAGCGCGGCCGCGATACTGGTTGGTGAGCGATGCCTTACTGAGCAGTTCGCACAGATTCAGATAGCCGCGCCGGTTCTTGACCAGCAGCAGCAAACGCGAAGGCTTGTCGCGGTCGTCCGGATTGGTGATCCAGACGTCGCAGCCGGCAATGGGTTTGACCCCTTTGCCACGGGCTTCCTTGTAAAAACGGACGAGGCCGAACGCGTTGCCGAGGTCGGTAAGGGCGAGCGCACCCTGACCGTCTTTGGCGGCAGCCTTGACGATGTCGTCAAGGCGCACGATGCCGTCGGCAATCGAGAATTCGGAGTGGACGCGGAGATGAACGAAGCGGGGATCTGACATGGGCGACATTGTAACTCCACACTTCGGGAGTTTTCAGGCCAAAACCACGCGCTGGCCGTTCGGCCTAGGACAGAAACGCGAGCGTGCCGTACACCGGCGTTGTGCGGGCAGTGGAAGTTCTGTGTACAGCGCCCGGGCGAGCGCTTGAGTGAGCGCGCGGACGGACCAGCCGGCGCAAATCCGGCAGCATTTCAATCGCAAGAACGCGCGGCCCGGTGCGGGCATGGGTAAGCGCCGTACAAGTTTGCGAGCGGTTTGCGCTGCCGCAACGGGCTGGCTATTCGGCCGAGTCGGACGAATAGCCAGCTTGAGGGATAATACGGGTTTCGCCTATTCGACGTGGCCCGCCACAGGCAGGCTGAATGCGGGCATCCCAATGCACCCCATTTTCCGCGCCGCCGGCCACTTCTTACCGCTGGACACACATGAGTATCGTCAATCTCGCCGCGTATCATTTCGCGACTATCGAAGACACCGCCGCATGGCGCCCGCACGTCACTGAGCGCTGCAATACGCTCGGCTTGCGCGGCACTGTGCTGCTCGCGCCGGAAGGCATCAACCTGTTCGTCGCCGGCACGCGTGAAGCCACAGACGCGTTCATCGACTACATCCGTCACGACGCGCTGTTCGAGGGCAAGTTCGTCAATCTGCAGTTCAAGGAAAGCCTGTCTGACAAGCAGCCGTTCACCCGCATGCTGGTCAAGCTCAAGCGCGAAATCATCACGATGAAAAAGCCGGCCATCCGGCCGGAACTGGGCCGTGCGCCGTTCGTCGACGCGCCCACGCTGAAAGGCTGGCTCGACCGTGGCCATGACGACGAGGGCCGCCCGGTCGTGATGCTCGACACACGCAACGCATTCGAAGTGGACGTCGGCACCTTTGACAACGCGCTCGACTACCGCATTACGAAATTCAGCGAATTTCCGGAAGTGATCGAGCAAAACCGCGCCGATCTGGAAGGCAAGACGGTAGTGTCGTTCTGCACGGGCGGGATTCGCTGCGAGAAGGCCGCGATCCACATGAAGGAAGTCGGCATCGAGAACGTGTACCAGCTCGAAGGCGGCATCCTCAAGTATTTCGAGGAAGTCGGCGGCGCGCACTATCACGGCGACTGCTTTGTTTTCGACTACCGCACCGCGCTCAACCCGCAACTGGAGCCGACCGCGACCGCGCAATGCTTCGGCTGCCGCGCGGTGGTAACGCCCGAAGCGCAAAAATCGCCAATGTACGTGGCAGGCAAGACATGTCCGGCATGCCATCCGGACAGCAAGGCGGCACGCGTCGCGTGATAAGCGCGAGCGCTTTCGCGCGACCGCGGCGAGGCCCATCCAACCCATGACCTATCGTGGACGCTTCGCGCCGTCGCCTACCGGGCCCTTGCATTTCGGCTCACTGGTGAGCGCGCTCGCAAGCTGGCTGGACGCGCGCGCACATGGCGGAGCGTGGCTTGTGCGCATCGAAGACATTGACGGACCTCGCACTGTCCCTGGCGCGGCTGAGGACATTCTGTCGACCCTCGAACGTTTCGGCATGCGTGCCGACGAGCCGCCTGTCTGGCAAAGCCATCGTTTTGCGCGCTATCAGGAGGCGCTCGAGCAATTGCAGGCTGACGGCCTCGTCTATCCATGCGGCTGTACGCGCAAAGAAATCGCGGATTCGCTGCTGCATGCGCACGCGCGCAACACAACACTCGCCTACCCCGGCACCTGCCGCAACGGCCTGAACGGCAAACCGGCACGCGCATGGCGCCTGCGCGTACCTGACGGCGACGCGGCGGTGATTACATTCGAAGATCGCTGGCAGGGCTCGCAGACGCAGAACCTGGCTACCGAGGTTGGCGACTTTGTCCTGAGGCGCGCCGACGACCAGTGGGCGTACCAGCTCGCGGTGGTGGTCGACGATGCGGACGCGGGCATTACGCACATCGTGCGAGGCGCGGACCTGATGGACTCAACGGCCCGCCAGATTTACCTGCAGCACTGCCTTGGCGTGCCGACGCCGACGTATTTGCACGTCCCTGTGGTCACGAACGATCAGGGCGAAAAACTCAGCAAGCAGAACGGCGCAACCGCGCTGGAAACAGACAAGCCACTTGACGCCCTAAGCGCAGCCGCGCGGCATTTGGGACTTGAGATTGGCGACAAGGAATACGTGACGCTAGAAGACTTCTACGCCGCCGCAACGACGGCGTGGGCCAAACGCATGGGGAAGCGAGTGCAATACAATTAGCGCCCCAAAAAAGTGCCAAAGGGAAACGAAATAAGTCGGCTGCAGGCTGGCGCGTCCACGGGGAATTAACGAGGAACCGGGAACGGCAGCAAAGGGCAGCACCGATTGGCGTTGGCGTTGGCGTTGCCGTTGCCGTTGCCGTTGCCGTTGCCGTTGCCGTTGCCGTTGCCGTTGCCGTTGCCGTTGCCGTTGCCGTTGCCGTTGCCGTTGCCGTTGGCGGGCAGGATAATCCCACCACAATTGAGGTGCCCGCAACCAAATGCGCGGAAAGTTGGAGGGGTAAAAAAGGAGGTACCGCTACGGCGCGCGCAGCGCCGCCGGAGGTATGACTGCCTTGTCACTAAAGCTGAATGTGCGAGGCGACAGATTCCAGATGCACCACTACCGTGGCTGCGCGGGGGACCCGCTTATGAGCTTGCGGTGTGAAGCCGCTTTCTTTGCTTATCTTTCTTTGCGGCGGCAAAGAAAGTAAGTGCCGCCCCGCACAGGGGCAACGCTAATAGACCACTAAGACCATTAACACAGCGAGGCAAGGGGGCAAGGGGCCAACGCCCCAAGCGCTCCCCGTTAGGAAGACGAAGACGACTTCCTCGGCATCCCAAACCCACCCAGCAACGCAGCCAACGGCTGTTTAGAAGAAGCCTTCTGCGGAGCAGCCGTAGAGGCAGAAGCAGCAGCCTCCTCCCCTTTCCTCAAAGAAGCCGCCGAAGGCTCATAAGGCTTGAGGAAAAAGTCATCGACAGGCTGTGCCCGATGATGATGCGGCCGATCGAACGCCCCCGAAGACGAAGCGCCCGGACGCCGGCGACCGCCCCGCTCCTCGCGGCCCTCTGCGCGGCCATCGACGCGTTCACGCCGCGGCGCACGCTCTTCATGGTGATGCCGCACCGGCGCATCCACGACCAAACGTTGCACATCCAAAGGCCGCTTGATCAGCTTCTCGATATCGGCAAGCTGCTTGCGCTCATTCGGGCTGCACAACGACAAAGCATCACCCGAAGCCCCAGCACGCCCCGTGCGCCCAATCCGGTGCACATAATCTTCCGCATTGAACGGCAGATCGAAATTAATCACAGCAGGCAGCTCGGCAATATCCAACCCGCGCGCAGCAACATCCGTCGCCACCAACGCCTCGATCTCGCCACGCTTGAATGCATCCAGTGCCTGCATCCGCTCATTCTGCGAACGGTCACCGTGAATCGCCGTGGCAACCACACCGTCACGCTCCAGACTCCGCGCGAGGCGGCTCGCGCCGATCTTGCTGTTACAGAACACGATCACCTGCTTGAGGCCGCGGTCACGAATCAGCTTGACGACAGCAGCAGTCTTGTCGCCTTCGGCAACCTCATAAACGATCTGCGTCACATTGGTCGCGGTCGAATTGCTACGCGCGACTTCGATCGTCTGCGGGTCGCGCAGATAGGTAGCGGCAAGTTTCTTGATTTCGCCCGAGAACGTGGCCGAAAACAGCAGCGTCTGACGTTCCTTCGGCAGCAGGTTCAGGATGCGCTGCAAATCCGGCAGGAAGCCCATATCGAGCATCCGGTCGGCTTCGTCGAGCACGAGAATCTGCACCTGGCCGAGATTGGCGGTTTTCTGTTGCACGTGGTCGAGCAGACGGCCCGGCGTGGCGATCAGAATTTCGACCCCGCGGCGCAGCTGCTCGGATTGCGGATTCATGTCGACCCCGCCGAACACCACGGCGCTGCGCAGCGCCGTGTGCTTCGCGTACGACTGCACGTTCGCCGCCACCTGGTCGGCCAGTTCGCGAGTGGGCGTCAGGATCAGCGCGCGCACCGGATGGCGGGCAGGCGATGCGCTCGTGCTGGCCTGCGGCAGCAAGCGCTGGATGATCGGCAGCGAGAAGCTGGCCGTTTTGCCCGTACCGGTCTGGGCGGCGCCCATGACGTCACGACCGGCCAGCACGACAGGAATCGCCTGCGCCTGGATCGGCGTAGGAATGGTGTAGCCCGATTCCTTTACGGCTTTCAGAATGTCGGGCGCGAGACCGAATTGATCAAAAGTCGCAGTGCTGGGCGTGACGGCTGTGTCGGACATGGTGGCTTTCGCTAAAAATGCGCTTGGCGCGGTGCGCGCGGCAGCGGTCGGAACCGCAGAGGGCATCAGGATGAAGGCGGAGCCACGGCGTTCCGCACGGGACCCGTCAGTGTTACGGGAAAAATGCGGCCGGCTCCGGCCGGCGGAAACACCCGCCGGAAAGGCCGGTATTGTAGCACTTCAGCAAAAACACTCATGGCGCATCTGCCGGCTTTCTGCTTACGGCGGCGAAAGCCGGCCGACTGCGGTCCGGCGCGGGCGGCAGCGTCACGTCCCGCACCGGACCGGACATCCCGGTGCGCCCGCGCGCCTCGCTGGCAGCGTAGTTCGCCTACGCGACAGTTGCGTGACAGCGAACGCACCCCATTACCACGTCTCGCGCATGACCATCAGGCGCATCTCGGTCATGTCCTCGATCGCGTAGCGCACCCCCTCGCGCCCGAGTCCGGAGTCTTTGACGCCGCCATACGGCATGTTGTCGACCCGGAACGACGGCACGTCGTTGATCACCACGCCACCCACGTCGAGCAGATCCCACGCGCGATGCGCGTGGGCGAGCGAATCGGTGAACACACCCGCCTGCAGGCCGAAGTCGCTGTCGTTGACGGTGGCCAGCGCGGCATCGAAATCGTCGAAACGCTCCAGAATCGCCACCGGGCCGAAGGCTTCCTTGCGATAAAGGTCGGTATCGCGCTTCACGTCTTCGAGCAGCGTGGCCTCGAACATCGCACCGTCCACCTTGCCGCCGGCGACAATCTTCGCGCCCGCCTGCACCGCGCTCTCCATCCAGCCGGCAAGACGGTTGGACTCCGATTCGGAGATCATTGGCCCGACAAAGGTCTTTTCGTCCTTCGGATCGCCCATGACAAGCGACTTCGTCTTCGCGATCAGTTTCTCGCGCAGCGCGTCGTAAATCTTCGCGTGCACCAGAATCCGCTGCACGCCGATACAACTCTGCCCCGACTGATAGAACGCGCCGAACGCGAGCCGCTCGACCACGTAGTCGAGCTTGCCGCCCTGATCGCCGTCGACGATCGCCGCCGCGTTGCCGCCCAGTTCCAGAATCACCTTTTTCTTGCCGGCCTTTTTCTTCAGTTCCCAACCCACCGCGGGCGAGCCGGTGAAGGACAGCAGCTTGAAACGCTCGTCGGTGGTGAACAGATCGGCACCGTCGCGATGCGCCGGAAGAATCGAGAACGCGCCTTTCGGCAAGTCCGTCTCGGCCAGAATCTCGCCCATAATGAGCGCACCGACCGGCGTGCGGCTCGCGGGTTTCAACACGAACGGCACGCCCGCCGCGATCGCCGGCGCGACCTTGTGCGCGGTCAGGTTCAGCGGAAAATTGAACGGCGAGATAAACGAACACGGACCGATCGGCACCCGCTTCACATAGCCGTGATAGCCCTTCGCGCGCGGTGAAATCTCCAGATTGATGATCTCGCCATCTATGCGCACCGATTCTTCAGCCGCCACCTTGAACGTATCGATCAGACGGGTGACCTCGCCTTTCGAGTCGTTGATCGGCTTGCCCGCTTCGATGCACAGCGCGAGCGCCAATTCGTCGTAACGCTCACGGAACCGTTTCACACAATGTTCGAGCACGGCCTGGCGCTTGAACGGCGGAAACGCACGCAGCGCCGGCATCGCGTCGACGGCATAGCCGATCGCTTTGTCGATCGCCGCCGCGTCGGCCATCGCCACACGGGTCGCCACTTCGCCGCTGAATTTATCCGTGACTTCGAGATCGGTGTTGGCGGCTACCGCAACGTTGGCGAGGTAGTACGGGTAAGTCTTGTTCAACATGACGCGCTCTCCTTGATTCGATGCCTGACATCAGCCATGCAGTCAGCAAGGGCTATGCCCCGTCGCCGCCCATGGCCGCTCCGCCCCTCACTGTTCCGCTCACAGTTGAGCGGAAAGCCGCTTGATCTCGCGATTCAGCACACGCTCGTTGTCCGAGTAGTCGATCGGCAGATCGATCACATGCACACCCGGGGTCGCGAAACACTCGCGCAGCAGCGGCGCGAATTCCGCGGCCGACTCGATACGATGCCCCTTCGCACCGTAACTCTGCGCATACGCGACGAAATCGGGGTTGCTCAGCGTCATGCCGTAGTCCGGGAAGTTCATGTTTTCCTGCTTCCAGCGGATCATGCCGAACGCGTCGTCGCGCAAAATCAGGATCACCAGATCGAGCTTCAGACGCACGGCCGTTTCCAGTTCCTGCGAATTCATCATGAAGCCGCCATCGCCACACACCGCCATGACCTTGCGGTCCGGGTGCACGATCTTGGTCGCGATCGCCGAGGGCAAGCCGGCGCCCATCGAAGCCAGCGCGTTGTCGAGCAGCAGCGAATTCGGTTCGTGCGCACGGTAGTAGCGCGCGAACCAGATCTTGTACATGCCGTTGTCCAGACACACGATGCCGTCCACCGGCGTGGTTTCGTAGACGTCGTTGACGATTCGCACCGGGTACATCGGGAACCGGTCGTCGAGTTGGCCTTTGACCAGATGCGCTTCAAAATGCTGCTTGATCTCCTTGAAACGCGTGAAGTCCCAATGCTCCTGGCGCTCCTTGAGACTTTCCTTCAACTGCCAAACCGCGTTGGCGATGTCGCCCACCACTTCGATCTGCGGGAAATACACCGTATCGACTTCCGCGCCGAGAAAGTTGACGTGAATCACCGTCTTCTCTCCCGCTTCGCCGCTGCGCATAAAGAACGGCGGCTTTTCGATCACATCGTGACCGACATTGATGATGCAATCCGCGTGGTCGATCGCGCGGTGGACGAAGTCGCCGTCGGACAAAGTCGCATTGCCGAGCCACATCGGGTGTGATTCGTCGATCACGCCCTTGCCCATCTGCGTCGTGAAGAACGGAATGCCGATCTGGTCGACGAACTCGCGCAACATCTTGGTGGTGGTCTTGCGGTTGCCGCCCGCGCCGATCATCAATAACGGATGCTTCGCGTTCGTGATCGCCTCGACCGCACGCGCCACGGCTTTTTCTTCGGCCACGGGGCGCCGGCTGTAGCTCTTCGGTATCGGCTTGCCATCGCCCTCTTCGTGCGCCACGTCTTCCGGCAATTCGAGGTGCGTGGCACCGGGCCGTTCTTCTTCAGCCTGGCGAACCGCCTCGCGCACCGCGGCCGGAATATTGCCGATCGATACGATCTGCCGCGTGTACTTGGTGAGCGGCTCCATCATCCGCACCACGTCGACGATCTGAAAATGCCCCTGCTTGCTCGACTTGATCGGCTTTTGCCCGGTCACCATCAGCATCGGCATACCGCCTAACTGCGCGTACGCGGCGGCGGTCACGAAGTTGGTCGCGCCCGGCCCCAACGTGGCCAGACACACGCCGGTGCGTCCGGTGAGGCGTCCATACGTGGCGGCCATGAAACCGGCCGCCTGTTCGTGACGCGTCAGAATCAGACGAATTTTCGAGCGGCGCAGCGATTCGAGCAGATCGAGATTTTCTTCACCGGGAATGCCGAACACGTACTCGACACCTTCGGCTTCCAGCGATTTGACGAACAGGTCCGATGCTTTCATGGGGGGTCTCGCTTGATGAAACGGACGCGGGTTCTGAGCCCGCCCGTTGGGGTCCGGTATCGGACGATCGAAGACGACGACAGCCGGCGCGACGCGAGCGGCGCGCGGCATGGCAGGCCGGCGCAGCGGATGCCACGCCGGACAGCTTACTACTCGAACGGAAAGGATGCGCGCAGGCGGGCAGCGCCGCAAGGCAGGGACAAACGTCAGGCAAGGCAGGCGGCGCGGTTGAAGAAAGCCGCCGCATCATGTTCAGCGATTGAGATTGGTAGTAACACAGTCGGACAGCATCGGCGGAGCATTTTCGCCATCTGTCGCGTCGTACAGGTCGGCGCGCGGACCCTTGGTCCACCAGGTGTAGCTGCCTGCCTGGTACTTCGCGCCGGAAGCCGAGAGTGTATTGACGAACAGCAGTTGCTGGCCCTTCACAGGCACGAGCGCGAAGCTTTGGCCGTTCGCCGTGTTCCAGTAGGTCACCTGCAGAATCTTGCCGGTCGCGCAGGTGTATTTGTGCGTCTGGCGGCTCCTGGCCTGAATCCCGGAGAGTTGCAACGGCGCGGCCCATACGTTGCCGTACAACGCCGCAAGACCCGCTGCCGTGGCGGCTGCAACAAGCCATTTCTTCATGAGATGCCTCGATCGTTGTTGCACATCAAGTACGAGCGGCGTGCCTGGATTCCATCCGCTGTTGCAGTTGAGCTGCGCCGCGGATGCCGATCGCTCGCGAAGCTATCGTGAAACCAATGAGAACCGCTTAGGGATCGATCACATCGGCGCAGGCATCGGTCGGCGCGGCGGCGACGTGCCCAACCAGCGGCACGATCTTCAACCCGGCCGACGCCACCCGGCACGGCGCAGCGGCAAGGCCGCAGCCCGTCACGCCGGCACAGAGCGCGAGTATCACACCCAGTGCGCCGAGACGGCCAAGCGCTCCAGACCGCAAGTTCTTGCGGGACTCCAGGGCCATACGTACCTCTACTTCAACGAACTTCGATGATTCAGGCTGCGCGCGCGGCAAGTCTTGCCCGGCGCGCGCAGTACTTCACTCCATTGGCACGGCACCTCGATACGTTGCAACAAGCCTGCAACACGCTTCGACGCCCCTTACTTCGTGGAAACAGGCCGCACCGCCGCCGCGGCCTGTTTCGCCCGCGCACGGGCTTCGTCGACCGTTTCGCCGGTGGCCAGCGCCACGCCCATGCGGCGCTTGACGAAGCTTTCCGGCTTGCCGAACAGACGCAGATCCGCATTCGGCACAGCCAACGCCGCGGCAACGCCTTCGAAAGCGATCGCTGTTTCGTCCAGACCGCCGTAAATCACCGCCGACGCGCCCGGCGCCCGCAGCGACGTGTCCACCGGCAAGCCGAGAATCGCGCGCGCATGCAGTTCGAACTCCGAGAAGCGTTGCGAGCACAGCGTGACCAGCCCCGTATCGTGCGGGCGCGGACTGACTTCCGAAAACCATACGTCATCGCCGCGCACGAAAAGTTCCACGCCGAACAGGCCCCTGCCGCCCAATGCCGCAGTCACCTTGTGCGCCACTTCGCGCGAACGTTCCAGCGCAAGCGGGCTCATCGGCTGAGGTTGCCACGATTCGACGTAGTCGCCCGCCACCTGCACGTGACCGATCGGATCGCAGAAGTACGTGCTGACCGCGCCACTCGCCGGATCGATCGCGCGCACGGTCAGTTGCGTGATTTCGTATTCGAAGTCGATAAAGCCCTCGACGATCACGCGGCCGTGATTCACGCGGCCACCCGCCATGGCGTATTGCCAGGCGGGTTCGACATCCGCGTCGCTCTTCAGCACCGACTGGCCCTTGCCGGACGACGACATCACCGGCTTCACGACGCACGGATAGCCGACCTTGGCAATGCCCGCGCGCAGTTCCTCGAGCGAATCGGCGAACGCGTACGGCGAGGTCGGCAGGCCGAGTTCCTCGGCAGCCAGACGGCGGATGCCTTCACGGTTCATGGTGAGTTGCGTGGCGCGCGCGGTCGGAATCACTTCGGCGAGGCCGTCGGTTTCGATGGCGGCAAGCGCGTCCGTTGCGATCGCCTCGATCTCGGGGACGATCAGGTGCGGGCGCTCCTGCTCCACCAGCGCGCGCAATGCGGCGCGGTCGGTCATGTCGATCACGTGCGAGCGATGCGCGACCTGATGACCCGGCGCATTCGGATAACGGTCGACGGCGATCACTTCGACGCCCAGCCGTTGCAGCGCGATGATCACTTCCTTGCCGAGTTCGCCGGCGCCGAGCAGCATGACGCGCGTGGCGGATTCAGAAAGCGGTGTGCCGATCCGTTGGCCGATCTGCATGAGGTCTCCAGATAAAAGTCGGATGAGGGTGGGAATAGGTAGAACACGATGTTAACATGCGCACCCCGCGCCGCGCCTTGCTCGCCGGGTCCACGTGGCCATTTGTGCGCAGGGCGCGCAGAAAGGCTGCGGCGCACGTGTTCAAGTCCACTCACGCCGTTGCGCTCGCGTGCGGCGAGCTTAGTGCGTTACCCTTACGCCTTCGCCAGTTTGAATGAAGAGGAACGACGCCATGCCCCAAAGCGCCTCCCCGCGACGTGTTGCGCGCTTCATCCCGTACGCGCGCTCGGTCATCGCCGCGTTGAGCGTCGCCGCGCTATGCAGCGCGTGCGCCATGCCGAAGCATCCCGATTCGGAAGCGCCGGCGCCCGATCCGTTCAACCCGGCCGCCACCCAGTTGCTGGACGACACGAGTTGGGTGCTCACCAGTTGGAAACAGGCAGACGGCACGGCACGCGCGCTTCCGTCCGCCGATCAGGGCGCACCGATCACGCTCGTACTCTCCACCGCCAAAGGCCTGCGCCACGCCAGCGGCTTTTCCGGCTGCAACCGCTATATGGGCTCGTATGCGCTCAAAGACGGCAAGCTGAGTTTCGGCACGCTGGGCGGCACACGCATGGCGTGCGCGACGCCGGGCGGCCAGATCGAAGGCCCGTATCTCAATGCGCTGCAGCACATCGAGCGCACCGGCGTCCAGATGCGCGCGCCGCAGCAGATGCAGCTCATACTCGATAACGGCGACACGCTCACGTTCAGCAACAACGCCAAATGACGCATCCACGGGCCGCTGAATGGATTCAACGGATGCGGCGCCGCAACCGATGCTGTCCGCATGACGCGCGCCGGGTCCGCTAGCGGCCGTTGTTTTTCACCGACGGCAGGCCGCGTGCCGGTCTGCCTTCCCATTCGACGCAAGCATACTTGCGTTTGCCTTCGAAGCATCGGGCTTCGCCAGTTAAACTCGACGGATTGCGTTTTTGCGGGTCCGTCATTCGCTGATGTCTAGTATGCACACGGTAGTTTTCGGCTGGTTCGGCGGGTCAGCCGTCTGGTTCATTCCTCTTTTGTGGCGTCTCGTGAAGTCGGCGCTGCCGGGCGGCGCAGGTTTGCGCGGTCCCGGCACGATCCGCCTCTGGCTCGGCTTCGTCTGCGTGATGCTGGCGAGTTGCACGCTGGAGGCGTCGCTGATCGGCGCGGCCGGCGTGAATGGTTTCGGCCACGCGCTGGCGGCGGGCTTCGGTCATCTGCTGGGGCATATCGGCACGCCGCTCGCGGCACTCGCCCTGCTCGCGATCAGCTTGCCGTGGCTGATCGACTTCCGCTGGCGCGACGTCGCCGTGTGGGCCGATGGGGCGTTCGGCCTCGGGCTGTCGCGCGGCCTCGCCCGGCGTGACGAGGAAGCGCGCCGCCATCGCAGTGTCGATGACGGTTTGCCGTCGCACGTCTCGCCGGCCACCAATACGATGGCGCCTAAAAGCAACGGACGTTACGCGCGTCCGACAGTCTGGCGGCCGCCGGCGGGTGGCCGCGGCGCCACTGCGGCCGGCGCCGCCGCGGGGGCGGCAACGGCTAAGGAGGCAACGGCGCGCGGCACGGCGGCAAGCTGGCGCGCCGGCGCGATGAAGACGCGCAGCCAGACCGCGCAGGCGGAGCCGGTGCTGCGGACTGACGTTGGAACGACGCCGCGCCAGACGCCACGGCCCGTGCCGGTGCGAGCACAGACGCCCGCGCACACGCCCCCGTTAAAAGCGGACAAGGCAGCGTGGACGCCGACCGAGCCGGTCGCGCCGAGCGGATGGCTGCGTGAGCCCGCAACGACGCCGCGCGCGCCCGCTGCGGGTTCGACGGGTTCGGCGGGTTCGACGGGTTCGACGGGTTCGACGGGTTCGGCGGCTCAAGCGTTGCATACCATGGCGGCCGCGCGAATGGCGACCGGTTCGGCCGCCAGTCCGTCGTCCGGTTTATCGTCCGGTTTGTCACCCAGTCTCACGCCGAGCACTTCGGCCGGCGCGGGTCGGCCGTCGGCGACTCAAGGTAGAGCGGCCGACATATCTCAAGGAAGTCGCTCCACGGCGGCCCAACCGCCGTTCCCGCCCGCTCCGCGCACGCACACCGGCGTCACGCCGGCTCAACCCACGCGGCGTCCGGCTTCGCTCGGCACGCCGGCACCCAGCTATACACGGCCGATGCCCGCCGCGCAGAAAGTCACGCCGCCTGCCAGCGTCCAGGAAACGCTTCGTAGCATCGCGGAAAACGCCGCGCGCTGGACCGACATCGCCGGCGTCAGCCTCGCGCGCAGCAGCGGCGGCGAAAACACGATGGTCACGACGGATCCGTTGAGCACCGAACCAGCGGTCGAAGCTGCGCAATCTGGCGCGGCTTCGCCACGCGCAAGCGAAGTCGAAGTGAGCGCGGCACTTGGCGCGGACGCACCTTTGCAGAAGGTGGCCGAGGCTGCGCCGAACCTGCCGCCGATGCAACCACCGGTCGAAACGACACGGATCGAAGTGGCATCCGAGACGCCGATCGCGGACGACAGCGAGCCCGTCGTGCAATGGCCGATTGAGCCGCCGATCATTCAGGCGCCGTTGACGGTGGCATCAGCACCGGCATCGGCATCGGCATCGGCATCGGCATCGGCATCGGCATCGGCAGCATCAGCAGTGACACCGGCATCGGCGCAAACGCAGGCGAACGCGCAAACAGCGTCACCGCTGCCAGCCATGCAACATGCTGCGCCGGCGAGCACCGCAACGCCGTTTCAAACCTTCGCCGCCCGGTTGCACGCAAGCAGCGCGCAAGCGGACGTGCCGCCGCCCCTTGAAGAAGAGCCGACGCCCGACCATACCGCGCCGCCCGCGCCAATGCCAATCGGCGAAGTCGTCATCGATAAACCGCTGGCGCCTTGGGAGGCCAGGATCGAGGCTGTCGCGCCGGCCGAGGTCGTGTCGATGCATCACGCCACCCCGCCATGGCACGTCCCAGGCGCGAACGAAGCGGCCACACCAGTCGAAGCAGAAACGACGGACGCCCCTGCCCTACCGGATAGCTCAAACCTCTCCGAGGATTTGAACTCGTCGAACGCCTCGTACGCGTCAGACACCCCGCCCCCCGCAGCGACCGTCCAGCCGCAAGAGGTCGCTTCGCACGCGTCAAATGTGGTTCGCTTCCCCGGCTTCACGAGCCAGACCACGCATGTGAGCGCCGCCGCCAGCGTCGACGAAACCGCTAACGGGCTGGCTTTTGCACAGGGTGCACAAAGCGCACAGAGCACGCCGACTATCCCCGCAGCTCCGCCAGCCCCGGCCGTTCCTGTCACGCCTTCCGCGCCTCGCTTCGCAACCGAACCGTCGACCGAACCCGCCGAGCCTGCCGAGCCTGCCGATCCCGCAGTCCAGCAGCGCACCCCGCTGCGCGGCCATGCCCCGGCGAACGGCTTCGAATTCCGCGCGCCGGCGGCGTCGACGGTCGAGCTGCCGACACTCGATCTGCTCGCGCGCGCCGACACCGACGTCGAACCTGTTTCAGAAGAAAAACTCATCGAAACCGGCTTGCTGATCGAGCAGCGTCTGCAGGAATTCAAGGTGCCGGTGACGGTGGTCGGCCACTCGGCCGGTCCTGTCATTACGCGCTTCGAGATCGAGCCGGCACTCGGCGTGCGCGGCAGTCAGATCGTCGGCCTGATGAAGGACCTGTCGCGCGGCCTCGGTCTTACGTCGATCCGCGTAGTCGAGACGATTCCCGGCAAGACCTGCATGGGTCTTGAATTGCCGAACGCCAAGCGGCAGACGATCCGCCTGTCCGAAATCCTCGAAGCCAACGTCTACCAGAACTCGCATTCGCAATTGACGCTGGCGATGGGCAAGGACATCACCGGGCATCCGGTGGTCGCCGATCTGGCGAAAGCGCCGCACATGCTGGTTGCCGGTACGACGGGCTCGGGCAAGTCCGTGGCGATCAATGCGATGATCTGCTCGCTGCTCTACAAGGCGACGCCTGAAGAAGTGCGGCTCATCATGATCGACCCGAAGATGCTGGAACTGTCGGTGTACGAAGGCATTCCTCACCTGCTTGCGCCGGTCGTCACCGATATGAAGCTGGCGGCCAACGCGCTGAACTGGTGTGTCGGTGAAATGGAAAAGCGCTACCGGCTGATGTCCGCGGTCGGCGTGCGTAATCTGGCCGGCTTCAACCAGAAGATCCGCGATACGGAAGCCAAGGGCAAAAAGCTCGGCAATCCGTTCTCGCTGACGCCGGAAGCACCCGAGCCGCTCGCGCCGCTGCCGCTGATCGTCGTCGTGATCGACGAGCTGGCCGACCTGATGATGGTGGCGGGCAAGAAGATCGAAGAGCTGATCGCGCGTCTCGCACAAAAAGCGCGCGCCGCCGGCATTCACCTGATTCTGGCGACGCAGCGTCCGTCGGTGGACGTGATCACCGGCCTCATCAAGGCGAACATTCCGACCCGCGTGGCGTTCCAGGTGTCGTCGAAAATCGACTCGCGCACGATCCTCGATCAGATGGGCGCCGAATCGCTGCTCGGCCAGGGCGATATGCTGTTCCTGCCGCCAGGCACGGGTTACCCGCAGCGTGTGCACGGCGCATTCGTCGCCGACGAGGAAGTGCATCGGATCGTCGAGTATCTGAAACAGTTCGGCGAGCCGCAATATGAAGAAGGCATTCTCGACGGTCCGGCCACGGAAGGCGCTTCGCAGGACCTGTTCGGCGATGCGCCGGAGGCCGAAGCCGATCCGCTGTACGACGAAGCCGTCGCTTTCGTGGTGCGCACGCGGCGCGCGTCGATCTCGTCGGTGCAGCGGCAGCTGCGCATCGGCTATAACCGCGCGGCGCGTCTGGTCGAACAGATGGAGACCGCGGGCCTGGTGTCGGCCATGGGCATCAACGGCAGCCGCGAAGTGCTCGCGCCGGGACCGGCGGAATAACACGCAAATACGCTTGTAAAACCGGCAAGCGCCAATCCGAACCAGCCGAAAAAACGGGCCGCTCAGTTCACCGCGCGGCCCGTTGTCTTATACGGCCAGCATGTTGAGCTCATGCAGCTTACGAATGCCGACACCCGTACATGCCGCGCGCCCGACCGACACTCACGACGGCGACACCAGCTTGAAGTCCACCGGCGAACCCAGCTCGAACTGCTTCGGGTTCGCCTCGAGCAAACCGGTCTGCGGGTCGCGCCTGAACACCACCACCGTATCGCTGTTCTGATTGCCGACGATCAGCCAGTTGCCGGTCGGATCGATCGCGAATTCGCGCGGCGACTTGCCGAGGCTCGACTGGCGGCCGATCTTCTTCAGATGACCATTGGCCGGATCGACGGAGAAGATCACGATATCGTTCGCATCGCCGCGATTGGTGGCATACAGGAAACGCCCGTCCGGTGAAAGATGAATCGCCGCGGCGCCTACCGCGCCCTTGAAGCCCGGCTCGGCCAGCGGGATGGTTTGCACCTGGGTGAGCCTGCCGTCGTCGTAGTTGAAGGTGCTGACCGTGCCGGCCAGCTCGCTCGTCAGATACGCATGCTTGCCGTCCGCGCCGAACACCAGATGGCGCGGGCCCGTGCCCGCCTTCTCCTGGGTGTAGCGCCATTCGGTCGGGCCGAACAGGCCGCGGCTGCCGTCCGGGGTGTACCGGTACGAATACAGCTTGTCGGCACCCAGGTCCTGCGCGAACAGGTAGTGACCGTCCGGTGAGAACACGGTGGAGTGAACGTGCGAGTTGTCCTGACGTCCTTTTACCGGACCGCCGCCTTCATGATGTACCGTGAGCACCGACGCGCCGACCTGGCCATCCGCCTGCAACGGAAACACCGCGAAGCTGCCGCCCGGATCGGCCGCCACCGAGTAGTTCGCGGTCAGCAGATATTTGCCGTCCGGCGACAGCTTCAGATAGCACGGATCATTGCCGTCCGACGAAACCTTGTTGAGAAAGCTCAACTGGCCGCCCGCGGCGTCGAAGCGAAACGCGCTGATGCCGCCGCGCTGCGTAGCCGGACCGTTGTCGCCGGGCAACTCGTTGACCGCATAGACGAAGCGCCGGTCAGGAGTGACCACGAGATACGACGGATTGACGGTCTGCGCGACCGACACGCGCGTCGCTTCGCCTGTCTTCGTGTCGAAGCGATAGACGTACAGTCCCTCGCTCTTGCCGCCGGTGTAAGTGCCGATCAGCATGTCATACACGCCGTCGGCGGGGACCGGGCCAGAATCTTGCGCAAACGCATGCGAAGCAACAATCGAGACCATGAGCACGAAACCTTTTATTATCGAGCGGGCGGAGCGCAACGGACCTGGCCGGGCGCCGCGCCATAAGGTGGATTGAGCAGAAGGCAAAGAAGAGCTTGAAACGGCCTGCATCACGGCACGGTGACGACGAAGCATAAGACCTCCTGGACATCGGTTATCTGGTGGATTCGGTTGTAACGGTGTCTCTGGTCTGCCGCGCAATGGGTCGAATATTTTTATCGAGGCAAGTATAAAAGCGTTGCGTCGGATCATGCAGTGAATCTCACCCCTATCACACTACGGAGCTTTCATGAACGTCACACTCAGCCTGGGCCCGCTTGTTTCGTTGATCGCCGGCATTCTGATCCTGGTCATGCCGCGCCTGTTGAATTTCATCGTTGCGCTCTACCTGATCATCATCGGCATTATTGGGATTTTCGGCGTGGGCTCGTCGCACTTCTAGACGAGCGCAGTCAGCCGGACGGTCGGCAAGATCAAAGACCCACAAGGACGCGCAAGGACTCACGAAGAGGCAAAACCGGGTGCGGTGCCGGCCCGGCAACGCCTCGCATGGACCGGAACCGGCTTGGACGGTGGCATGCGTGGCAGGTGGACTGACGGCTGCGGCAGCGCAACAATTGGCGCGATGAAGCGGCGCGACAAAGCGGTTTGGCAAAGCAATCCGCGCGCGGCAGATTCCCTCGACCCGCGGCGAGCCGGAGGCAAGACAGCCGCTCGCTCGGCCCAAACTCGTGCAGCGGACGCTCAGCCGTTCGAAAGCTGGTCGAGACGCAACCTTCCCTGCAACGACAATCCACCGACGGCATAATGTCCGTCACCTTCCTGATAGCGGCGGAAGCAGGCCCGTTCGATCAGAAAGTGCGCCGCGGCCAGCATGCCATTGCGGCTCAGGCCCAGCCGACTGTGTTCGAGCGGCAGCAACGAATCGTCGGCCAGTTCGCTGGCGGCGGTGAGAATCGTGATGCAATCGGATTTCGACGGGTTCAGCATCGCTTGGGTCCTCGAAGACGGTATCGACATACGTCATGGACAAGGCCGAGGCATGATCCGGAGAGCTCCGCGCATCGGCATGAAAAATGATTGTAGGCAGTGATTTGACAATTACCAACCCGCGTTTTGCCGCATTGCGAGCTGAACCAAAACGCATCGCGCGAGTCCGGTAAAAAATAAAGTTTGCAAACCGACCCCACGCGCGGCGGACTTCGCCTCGCGTAAAACTGACACGTTGCCCATGCCCGCACTCATCGAAGACTATGCGCTTATCGGCGACGGCCACACGGCCGCGCTCGTCTCCCGAGAGGGGTCCGTCGACTGGCTATGCTGGCCGCGCTTCGACTCCGGCGCCTGCTTCGCCGCCCTGCTCGGCACCCCCGACAACGGCCGCTGGCTGATTTCGCCGGTTTCGGATACGCCGCCCACGATCACGCGCCGCTATCGCGCCGAAACGCTCATCCTCGAAACCGACTTCGAAACAGCCGGAGGTGCGGTGACGCTGATCGATTTCATGCCGCCGGGCAACGGCTGGTCGGAGATGGTGCGGATCGTGGTTGGCAAACGCGGCACGGTGCGCATGCGGATGGAACTGGTGCTGCGCTTCGACTATGGCTTTTCGATTCCGTGGGTCGATCGGCTGAAGCACGACAGCGGCATCAAAGCCATCGTCGGACCGGACACCGCGGTGCTGCGCACACCAGTCGAACTACGCGGCGAGAACATGAAGACCGTCGCGGAATTCACCGTGAGCGAAGGCGAGCGCGTGCCGTTTTCGCTGGCCTATGCGGCCTCGCATCTGCGCATTCCGCCGAGCCGCGATCCGCACACGTCGCTCGCCCGCACCGAGAATCATTGGCTCGAATGGTCGGCCCGCAGCACGGTGGAAGGCAGATGGGCCGAACCCATCCGCCGCTCGCTGATTACGCTGAAGGCGCTCGCCTACGAGCCGACCGGTGGGATCGTTGCCGCGCCCACCACGTCGCTTCCGGAGCAGTTAGGCGGCACACGGAACTGGGACTACCGTTATTGCTGGCTGCGCGACGCCACCATCACGCTGCTCGCGATGATGCGCGGCGGCTACTACGACGAAGCCCGCGCATGGCGCAGCTGGCTCGGCCGCGTGATGGCCGGCGCGCCCGATCAGTTGCAGATCATGTACGGCATTGCCGGCGAGCGGCGCCTGCCCGAATTTGAAATCGACTGGTTGCCGGGCTATCAGGATGCCAAGCCGGTGAGGATCGGCAACAACGCGGTCGGGCAGCGTCAGCTCGATGTTTACGGCGAAGTGATGAACGCGCTGCATCTCGCGCGCGTTGGCGGCCTGCAGGCGGACGACACTGCATGGAACGTGCAGCGCGCGTTGCTCGGCCATCTCGACACGATCTGGCAGGAGCCGGACGAAGGTATCTGGGAAACGCGCGGCGGCCGTCAGCACTTCACCTTCTCGAAGGTGATGGCGTGGGTCGCCTACGACCGCGCCATCCGCTCGGCCGAGATGTTCAAGCTGGAAGGCCCTCTTGATGAATGGCGCGCCACCCGCGCGACCATTCACGCGGAAGTCTGCGCAAAGGCATGGAATCCGGCGCTCAACGCGTTCTCGCAGTCTTACGGCAGCGACCAGCTCGATGCGAGCGTCCTGTTGATGCCGCTGGTCGGCTTCCTGCGGCCTGAGGATCCGCGCATCAAAGGTACGGTAGCCGCGATCGAAAAGGATCTGATGCACGACGGCTTCGTGATGCGCTACCGCACCACGGAATTCGACGACGGCCTGCCGCCGGGCGAAGGCACGTTCCTCGCCTGCTCGTTCTGGATGGTGGACAACCTGGCCTTGCAAGGCCGCATGGACGAGGCCATCGCGATGTACGAACGGCTGCTCGCGCTCTGCAATGACGTCGGTCTGCTCGCGGAAGAGTACGATCCCGCTGCGAAGCGTCTGGTCGGCAACTTCCCGCAGGCGTTTTCGCACGTCGCGCTGGTCCACACCGGCCTGAACCTGATGAAGCACGAACAGGAAATGGCGCAGGCAACCGGACAGCCGTCGCATATCGGCAGCATGGCAGCAGAACTTGAGGCTGCGGCAACCCCCGATAGCGGCGCGGCAGCATCGCCAGTACCATGATTCAATGACAGTTTGTGCGCAGCCCGCGCACAAATTGCTGCATTGCACAAGTACGCTTTGTTCAGTATGATCGAGCAGACTGTCGGCCGAAAATCAATGTGCCCACAACCAGTACGGCCTGCCGCAACGCCACATGCGTGTTTGCCAAGCCCCATGCGAACCGCTTAAACGGAGCACCCATGCTCTACCAACTGCACGAATTCCAGCGGGCGATGTTGAGCCCCCTCACCGCCTGGGCTCAGGCCGCGTCGAAATCGTTCGCGAATCCCGCCAGCCCATTCGCCTATGTGCCCGGCGCCACCCGCCTCTCCGCCGGATACGAACTGCTCTATCGGCTTGGCAAAGATTACGAAAAGCCTGAGTTCAACCTTCATCAGATTGTCAAAGACGGTCACAACATTCCGATCATCGAACAAACGATCATCGAGAAACCGTTTTGCCGCCTGATGCGCTTCAAGCGCTTCGCGGACGACAGCGACGCTGTTACCCAATTGAAAGATGAGCCTGTCGTGCTGGTGTGCGCGCCGTTGTCAGGCCACCACGCCACGCTGCTGCGCGATACCGTGCGCACGTTGCTGCAAGACCACAAGGTCTACCTGACCGACTGGATCGACGCACGCATGGTGCCGCTCGAAGAAGGCGAGTTTCACCTCGACGATTACGTCGCCTACATCCAGGAATTCATCCGCCACATCGGCGCGAAGAATCTGCACGTGATCTCGGTCTGCCAGCCTACCGTCCCGGTGCTCGCCGCCATTTCGCTGATGGCGAGCCGCGGCGAAGACACGCCGCGCACCATGACCATGATGGGCGGCCCGATCGACGCGCGTAAGAGCCCGACCTCGGTCAACTCGCTCGCCACCCAGCACTCGTACGAATGGTTCGAAAACAACGTGATCTTCACGGTGCCGCCGAACTATCCGGGGGTGGGCCGCAAGGTTTACCCGGGCTTCCTGCAACACACCGGTTTCGTCGCGATGAATCCGGAGCGGCACGCGGCCTCGCACTGGGACTATTACCAGAGCCTGTTGCGCGGCGACGAAGACGATGCGGAAGCCCATCGCCGTTTCTACGACGAGTACAACGCGGTGCTCGACATGGATGCGGACTACTACCTCGATACGATCCGCGTGGTGTTCCAGGAATTCCGTCTGGCCGAAGGCACGTGGGACGTCGCGGGCGAACGGGTGCGTCCGCAGGACATCACCAAGACCGCGCTCTTCACGATCGAAGGCGAGCTGGACGATATTTCCGGCGACGGTCAGACATTCGCCGCGCAAGGCCTGTGCAGCGGTATTCCAGAGGCGAACAAGCGTCACTTCACCGCGGAAAAATGCGGCCACTACGGCATTTTCTCGGGCCGCCGCTGGCGCACCATCATCTATCCGCAGTTGCGCGACTTCATCCTCGAGCACAACAAGGCGCCGAAGGTAGCGAAGGAAAAAGTCGAAGCCTGAGCAGCGCACGCACGAAGATAAACAACGGCCTCTTTTCAGAGGCCGTTGTTGTTTCTGGCATTTCTTATGCAGCGCCTTATGCCGTTCAGGCTAAGCCGCAGTTTGGCTTACTTGCGCAACAGATACGCCAGCAGCAACTCCGTGTTCATCTGAATCACTTCACTGCGTTCGCTCGCACTGCTGAAATCACGACCGAGCGTTGCTTCGAGCGTAAAGCGGTTCGACACGATGTAATAACCCATGCCGGACAGCGTCACGTAAAAGCGCAACGGATCGACGTTGGTGCGAAACAGCCCCGCGCGTTGACCCCGCTCAAGAATGCTGCCGAGCGTGGCGACGATAGGCGAAATCATTTCGCGGATGCGCGTCGATTTCTGCATGTAGCGTGCCTCATGCAGATTCTCGTTATTCACGAGACGCAGCAACTCAGGATGATCGCGGTAGTAATCCCAAACAAAATGCGCGAGACGTGTCACCGCCTCGACCGGTGCGACACCGTTCAGTTCGAGCGTTCGTTCTGCTTCATTGAGCGCGCTGAATGCGTGCTCGAGTACCGCGGTGAAAAGCTGCTCCTTGCTACCGAAGTAGTAATAGAGCATGCGTTCATTCGTTTCCGCACGGCGGGCGATCTGATCGACTCGCGCGCCGAACAACCCTCCGTTTGCAAACTCTTCGGCCGCCGCAAGCAGAATGCGGCGCCGCGTGCCTTCAGGATCTCTTTTGATTTTCGGCTGATTCATGGTGGCATCGTCTTCGTGAGCCGCGTTATCCGGATCGCGCCGCCGGCCTCTCCTCGGGCCTTGCACCGACAGCACTGAACGGGCTGGTTGGGGGAACACCCTTATGCGGTCTTTCGAAAAAGCGCTTCGATTATGGCACATGGATTGCGGATGGCAATTGGGGAAATCGGCGATAATGTGCTATTTAGTTCAAGCCCCGCGGCCGCAAGGCAAGCACCAACGTTGTGACCGTGATCAACTCCAAAACACTCGCAGACCGCATTGAGGATCTGCTCCCCCAAACGCAATGCACCAAGTGCGGCTATCCGGCATGCCGTCCGTATGCCGAGGCCGTCGCTAAGGGCGAAGCCAGCTACAACCAGTGCCCGCCGGGGGGCGCCGAGGGCGTCGCCCGCCTTGCCGCATTGCTTGGCCAACCGGTGATTCCGCTCAATTCCGCCAATGGCGTCGAACGGCCGCGTCCTTTGGCGGTTATCGACGAACAGGTTTGCATCGGCTGCACGCTGTGCATGCAGGCCTGTCCGGTCGATGCAATAGTTGGCGCACCGAAACAGATGCACACGGTAATCGCCGAACTCTGCACCGGTTGCGACCTGTGCGTGCCTCCCTGCCCGGTCGATTGCATCGCAATGCCGCCGGTCACCGGTGACGCAACCGGCTGGGACGCATGGAGCGAGGCGCAGGCCGACGCCGCGCGCGAGCGCCACAACCGGCGTGAAGCTCGTCTCGCGCGCGAACGCGAAGCGGCCGAAGCGCGTGCTGCAGCGCGGCGAGCCGTCGGTGGCGCACCGGCTCAGGTCATGCAAACCGGCGCCACCGCAACGCCCACGGCACCCGCCGTTGAAGACGCCGACGCGAAGAAACGCGCGATCATCCAGGCGGCGCTCGAACGGGCGCGTCAGAAGAAAGAAGAGTTGGCTGCCAAGGGTCTGGGTCCGCAAAATACGGAGCGCGTCAGCGCCGACGTGCAGGCGCAGATCGACGCCGCCGAAGCACGCCGCCGCCGTCTCGGACTCGCGGCGGAGAACACCGCGGACAACACCGCCGGTAACACCGCTATTCCGCCAGCGAAGCGCTAACCCTCACCTCTACCCGTACGCCGCGCATGAACGCGAACAAACGCCGCGCCATCTACGAGACGCTTCAGAGTCTCAACCCGCATCCGACGACCGAGCTCGAGTACACCACTCCGTTCGAACTGCTGATCGCCGTCCTGCTATCGGCGCAGGCCACCGACGTCTCGGTGAATAAGGCGATGCGCAAGATGTTCCCGGTCGCGAACACGCCGGAGCAGGTATTCGATCTCGGCGAAGAAGGGGTGGCCGGCTACATCAAGACGATTGGCCTGTACCGGACCAAGGCGAAGAATGTGATCGCGACCTGCCGCATTTTGCTCGACCAGTACGGCGGCGAAGTGCCGGAAGATCGCGAGGCGCTCGAAAGCTTGCCGGGGGTCGGTCGCAAAACGGCGAACGTGATTCTGAATACGGCATTCGGTCATCCAACCATCGCCGTCGATACGCACATCTTTCGGGTTGCGAATCGAACCGGGCTCGCGCCCGGCAAAGACGTGCGCGCGGTCGAAGCGGCGCTGGAGAAATTCACGCCCGCCGAGTTCAAGAAGGATGCCCACCATTGGCTGATTCTGCACGGCCGCTATGTGTGCAAAGCGCGCCGGCCCGAATGCTGGCATTGCGTGATCGAGCCGCTGTGCGAATTCCGGCCCAAAACGCCGCCGCCGGATCTTTGAGGGCGGCGCGCCGCCAGCAAGCCAGGTGGCCACGGCGTAAAATAGCGCCCTGCACGCAAGCCTGACGCGCCCCACACCCAGCCGCACCCTAACCGCACGTTCCTAAGATGTTCAATCCCAGCCGCGACGAAGTCCGTCAATTTTTCACCGACACGTGGCGCAAACAGCGTCAAGGCGAGATTCTGACGCCGCTTGAAGCCATCGCCGCCGACTGGATCGTCGAGCATCCGGAATTTCACGCCGATCTGACCCATACGGAAGCGGCCCAGGCTCAGGACTATTCGCCTGAGCGCGGCCAGACCAACCCGTTCCTGCACCTGTCGATGCATCTGGCGATCAGCGAGCAACTGTCGATCGACCAGCCGCCGGGCATCCGCGCCGCGCACGAGCGGCTCGCCGCCCGCCTCGGCTCGACCCACGAGGCGCAGCACGCGATCATGGACTGTCTCGGCGAAACCATCTGGGAAGCACAGCGCACCGGCACCCCGCCGGACACAGACGCCTATTTGCAGCGTATCGAGCGACGCGCCACGCGGGACTGAAGCGCGAGGGCGGCCTCAGCGGTCAGCAAGCCGGCCGCCTCCGCCATGACCCAACTTCGGCCTCAAAAGCAAACACCCCGCCGAAGCGGGGTGTCGTTCAATCTGCACGCGACGCAAAAACAGCGCGACGCTGTTACTTCTTCTGCACCAGATCGCCGTTCAGCGATTCGACGTAGGCCGCGATGTCTTTCATGTCGCTTTGCGACAGGCTCTGCACTTGCGCCTGCATGATCGGATTGTTGCGACCGAGGTGCGGGTTGCCGTTGCCCATCTGATACTGGCGCAGCGCCCAGTAGACGTAATCGGCGTGCTGCCCGGCGAGCTTAGGATACTCCGGGCTCACCGGCTTGTTCAGGTTGACGCCGTGGCAAGCCGCGCAGTTGTGGCTGTCCGCCAGCACCTTGCCGTTGCCGGCGTCAGCGGCGTACGCGACGTTCGCTGCAACCAGACCGATAACTGCCGCCGACGCGCATGCAGCCTTGAACACCGTGTGGAGTGCCTGTTGGGGCTTATTCATGAATTCTCCTATCCCGCGAATATAAATAGCCGAGTGACCGGATGGATCAGCGCCGCCGATCACTTGTCGGGATTGTTTTTCGAAGAGCCATTTTGCGCTGCGTAGTAGGCAGCGATGTCGGCGATGTCCTGATCCGAAAGCGACGCGGTGATCGCGTGCATCGTTTCAAAGTGGCGGTCGCCCTTCTTGTAGCCATGCATGGCGTTCTCGAGGTACGCCTGATTCTGGCCGCCGAGCATGGGCACGCGGTAGACCTCAGGGTAAGCCGTGCGGTATTCAGGAATGCCGTGGCAACCGATACACATCGCGACCTTGCCTTGGCCCGCCTTCGCGTTGCCGACGACATCCGCTGCCTGCGCACTGGCCGCATAGCCCGCGAGCACCGACAGCGCTGCGATCACGACGTGTTTGCCAACGAATTTATTCATAGCATGTAACCTGGCTTGAGGGGAAACGGGCGCCCGAAAAGGCAACGGCCCGCGCCGTTATTCTTATGGGTAGCCACGCAGGCCAAAAAAATCGGGCTAATTGTACCGCGACGTCGCGCCGAACGTCCACCGGGCAGGGCCGGCGGCGCATCCGGGCGCCGCAAAGCCACGGCTAACGCCTTTTCTGCTCCGCCGCGCCCGATCCGCGCGGCCTCGCTGCCGACCGCCGCGATCCGGCCAGTCTCGCCCAAGCTGCCCCGCCACCCGGCACGGCCAGCCATCGGGCGCGCCGGGCGAACCCGACATTACGGGTAAACGCGGGTCGTTCACGAGCCCAGCGGGCGCTCGCTTCGACGTCCGACACCGCGGGTGAAACCATACGCGAGCCTGTTTCAGCGCAACAGGCCTTCTGACTTATACTGGGTTTTTTCCCAAAAAAGAGCATCTCGCCATGCGTTTTGAAGGCTCATCGCAGTACGTCGCCACCGACGACCTCAAGCTCGCGGTCAACGCCGCGATGACGCTCAAGCGCCCGTTGCTGATCAAGGGCGAACCCGGCACCGGCAAAACCATGCTCGCCGAAGAGGTCGCCGCCGCGCTCGGCATGCCGCTGCTGCAGTGGCATATCAAGTCCACCACCAAGGCCCAGCAAGGCCTGTACGAGTACGACGCGGTTTCGCGTCTGCGCGATTCGCAACTCGGCGACGAGCGCGTCAAGGACATCCGCAACTACATCGTCAAGGGCGTGCTGTGGCAGGCGTTCGAATCGGACGAGCAAACGGTGCTGCTGATCGACGAAATCGACAAGGCCGACATCGAATTCCCGAACGACCTGCTGCGCGAACTCGACCGCATGGAGTTCTACGTGTACGAGACCCACGAGCTGATCCGCGCCAAACAGCGCCCGCTCGTGATCATCACGTCGAACAACGAGAAGGAGCTGCCCGACGCGTTCCTGCGCCGCTGCTTTTTCCATTACATCAAATTCCCCGACCCGGTCACGATGCAGCAGATCGTCGAGGTGCACTACCCCGGCATCAAGAAGGAACTGCTCGCCGCGGCCATGCAGAGCTTCTTCGAGTTGCGCAACGTCGCCGGTCTGAAGAAGAAACCGTCCACTTCGGAACTGCTCGACTGGCTGAAGCTGCTGCTTGCCGAGGATATTCCGCCCGAAGCGCTGCGCTCGTCGGACCAGAAGCAGATCATCCCGCCGCTGCACGGCGCGCTTCTGAAGAACGAACAGGACGTGAGCCTGTTCGAGCGGCTCATCTTCATGAACCGCAACAACCGCTAATTGACCGCTGGATGACCGCGAATACCCGTTGATAAAGGCGCCGCGCCGCACATCCGCCGCCGAGGACACAGCATGCTGATCGACTTCTTCTACTCGCTGCGCGCCGCCAGACTGCCGGTGTCGGTCAAGGAATACCTGACGCTGCTCGAAGCGCTCAAAGCCAATGTGATCGCACCGTCGCTCGACGAGTTCTACTATCTCGCGCGCATCACGCTGGTCAAGGACGAGCAGTATTTCGACAAGTTCGACCAGGCGTTCGGCGCCTATTTCAACGGCGTCGCGAAGGCCTCGGAGCTTGCCTTCGACGTCCCGCTCGACTGGCTCAAGAAGAAGCTGCAACGCGATCTGTCGCCCGAGGAAAAAGCGCAGATCGAAGCGATGGGCGGCCTCGACAAGCTGATGGAGCGCCTTAAGGAGCTGTTCGACGAGCAGAAAGAACGCCACGAAGGCGGCAACAAATGGATCGGCACGGGCGGCACCTCGCCGTTCGGCAACGGCGGCTACAACCCTGAAGGCGTGCGCATCGGCGGCGACGCGGCGGGCAACCGCACGGCGGTGAAAGTGTGGGAAGCGCGCGCCTATCGGGACTACGACGACCAGGTCGAAATCGGCACGCGCAACATCAAGATCGCGTTGCGCCGCCTGCGCCGGTTCGCCCGCGAAGGCGCCGCCGAAGAACTCGATCTGCCCGACACGATCCGCAGCACCGCCGCGAACGCCGGCTGGCTCGACCTGAAGATGGTCCCGGAGCGGCACAACAAGGTCAAAGTGTTGATGCTGCTCGACGTGGGCGGCTCGATGGACGATCACATCAAACGCACCGAAGAGCTCTTTTCCGCCGCCAAGGCAGAATTCAAGCATCTCGAGTTCTATTACTTCCACAACTGTGTGTACGATTTCCTGTGGAAGAACAATCGCCGCCGCCACGCCGAGCGCATGCCGACGTGGGACCTGCTGCACAAGTTCACGCCCGACTACAAGCTGATCTTCGTCGGCGACGCGACCATGAGTCCCTATGAAGTGTTGCAACCGGGCGGCTCGGTCGAGTACAACAACGCCGAAGCCGGCGCCGTCTGGCTGCGCCGCCTCGCCGATCATTTCCCGCACTACGCGTGGCTCAATCCGGAGCCGGAAGGTTTGTGGGCCTACCGGCAGTCGGTCAGCGCGATCCGCGAAGTGCTCGGCCATCGCATGTACCCGCTCACTCTCGCCGGGCTCGAAACGGCAATGCGCGTATTGAGCAAATAATCAGACCGCGTTTTTGTCCCGACTATAAGAAAGTTTCAGCATGAATCCGTCTTCAGCGCCCGATTTGTCCCGTGCCGACGCCCTCGCCGGGCCGCTCAAACCGTTTAGCGATATGTCGCTGTCCGCCGTCGTTGCCGGCTTCGTCGCGATGATGACGGGCTATACCAGCGCGCTCGTGCTGATGTTTCAGGCAGGCCAGGCCGCGCATCTCACCGACGCGCAGATTTCGTCGTGGATCTGGGCGCTGTCGATCGGCATGGCCGTCTGCACGATCGGCCTGTCGCTGCGTTTTCGCGCACCGATCGTGATCGCCTGGTCGACGCCCGGCGCGGCGCTGCTGGTGTCGTCGCTGCCGCATGTGGCCTACCCGGAGGCAATCGGCGCGTTCATCGTCTGCGCGGTGTTGCTGACGGTGGTCGGCCTGACCGGATGGTTCGACACGCTGATGAAGAAAATCCCGGCCGGCATCGCCTCGGCTTTGCTGGCGGGCATTCTGTTCGAGATCGGCATCGAAATTTTCCGCGCCGCGCAGTTCCAGACCGCGCTCGTGCTGACGATGTTCTTCACCTACCTGATCGTCAAACGCTTCGCGCCGCGCTATGCGATCGTGACAACGCTGATCGTCGGCACGCTCGCCGCCGGTGCGCTCGGGCTACTCGACTTCAGCCGCTTTCACGTTGCGCTCGCCCATCCGGTGTTCACGATGCCGGTATTTTCGGTCGCGGCGAGCATCAGCATCGGCATCCCGCTCTTCATTGTCGCGACGGCCTCGCAGAACGTGCCGGGGATCGCGGTGCTGCGAGCGGACGGCTACACCACGCCCTCCGCGCCGCTGATTGCGACAACCGGCATCGCCTCGCTGCTGCTCGCGCCGTTTGGCTCGCACGGCATCAATCTTGCGGCTATCACGGCGGCGATCTGTACCGGCCCCGAAGCGCACGAAAACCGCAACAAGCGTTACACCGCGGCGCTCTGGTGCGGCATTTTCTATCTGATCGCCGGGATTTTTGGCGCCACCATCGCCGCACTGTTCGCGGCCTTGCCCAAGGCGCTGGTGGTCTCGGTCGCGGCGCTGGCGCTGTTCGGCTCGATCATGAGCGGCCTTGCCAACGCAATGCAGGATACGAAGCAGCGCGAGGCGGCGCTGGTGACGTTCATGGTGACGGCCTCGGGCCTGACGCTGCTGTCGATCGGCTCGGCGTTCTGGGGGCTGGTGGCAGGCGTGCTGACGCAACTGGTGCTGAACCTCCGGCGCAGTTGAATCGCCCTCCCAAAACCGTCGGCCAAATCCTTGTGAACGGATCGGCGCCGCCAAGTGTCAATACTGCATCAGGCGATCCGCCATAGAATAGAAGCATCCGGCAGCGTTTCCCGGCAACATGGCGGGCGGACGCTGCAGCGTGACCCGCGGCCACCGGCGCTGTTTTATTTTTCGTCCGGTGGCGACCTCATTTCTCCTGAACCACGGCGCACGCGCGCCATGAAGGCCTGAACATGACAACCGCACTCGACCAACTCAAGCAATACACCACCGTCGTGGCCGATACCGGCGACTTCCAGCAGCTTGCGCAGTACAAGCCGCAGGACGCGACGACCAATCCGTCGCTGATTCTGAAGGCCGTCCAGAAAGACGACTATAAGCCGCTGCTCGAAAAGACCGTGAAGGCCCACGCGTCGAAACCGGTCGGCGCGATCATCGACCAGTTGCTGATCGCGTTCGGCACCGAAATTCTCAAGATCATCCCGGGCCGGGTGTCGACTGAGGTGGACGCGCGCCTGTCGTTCGACACCCAGGCGTCGATCGCCAAGGGCCGTGAGCTGATCGCCCTGTACAAAGACCACGGAATCGGCCGCGAACGCGTGCTGATCAAGCTGGCTTCCACGTGGGAAGGCGTCCGCGCGGCCGAAGTGCTGCAGAAGGAAGGCATCCACTGCAACATGACCCTGCTGTTCTCGCTGGCCCAGGCCGCCGCTTGCGCCGAAGCGGGCGCGCAACTGATCTCGCCGTTCGTCGGCCGCATCTACGACTGGTACAAGAAGAACGCCGGCAGCGCATGGGACGAAGCGAAAGACGGCGGCGCCAACGATCCGGGCGTCCAATCGGTGCGCCGCATTTACGCGTACTACAAGAAGTTCGGCTACAAGACCGAGGTGATGGGCGCGAGCTTCCGCACCACGGGCCAGATTCTGGAACTGGCCGGTTGCGATCTGCTGACGATCAGCCCGGATCTGTTGCAAAAGCTGCAGGACAGCACGGAGAAGGTCGAACGCAAGCTGTCGCCTGAACTCGCCTCGGGTACGGACATCGAACGCGTGCCTGTCGACGAAGCGTCGTTCCGTTTCCTCGTCAACGACGAAGCCATGGCAACCGAGAAGCTGGCTGAAGGCATCCGCGCGTTCGCGGCGGACGCCGTCAAGCTGGAAAAGCTGATCGAAGCGCTGCGTTAAGCTTCGCCTTCATCGCCTGAGTACGCGCGGCCCTGAGCCTTCCGGTTCAGGGCCGCGCGGCGTTTACGGCTGCGTGTGCCGGTCCGAAGCAGGTCCCGCGCCGCAGCCCTTTTACGCCTCCTCCCTACGTAATAAAGTCACAATTGCTGCCGCAACGGACGACTACAATCGTCTGCACGCCCGCTCCCTCAAGGTCATTGCCGAAGGAACGCGGCGCCGCTGACCCTGTTCCGGGAGACGATCATGTACGTTCAGCCTTACGTTTTTTTCAACGGCCGGTGTGAAGAAGCGCTCAAGTATTACAGTGAGAAACTCGGCGCCGAAGTCACGTTCCAGATGCGCTACAAGGAGGCGCCGCCTGAGGCCCAGGCCCAGATACCTCCCGGCACAGGGGACAAGATCATGCATGCGGCCATCAAGCTTGGCTCGACGGTCTGGATGGCCTCCGACGGCCGGTGCGACCCCAACGCAGGCTCGATGAACGGTTTCAGTCTGTCGCTAACGGTCGACGACGACGCCTCGGCCGAAAAATGCTTCAACGCGCTCGCCGATGGCGGACAGGTGATGATGCCGCTGCAGCCCACCTTCTGGAGCAAAAGGTTCGGGATGGTGGTGGACCGCTTCGGTCTCGGCTGGATGGTGGGCGTCCCGGAAGAGCAGGCATCGTGAGCGGCGGGTCCGACGGCCGCCGCTGCGGTGGCGGATTGGCAAAGGGCACGCGAGCCTGACCGCAGCGCTCTAGGCTTTCTGCAAAAACCGCGAATGCCGCTCGATGTTCCAGTTCGGCTCGGTCTCCAGCAGCAAGGCGCGCAGCCGGTCCACCTGTTCGGCAAGCCGCTGCCCGAGCCAATACGGTCCCTGTAAGTCGGGCGGCAAGTCCAGCGCCACGCCGCTGCATTCTTCGGTAAGCGGTGAAGCGGCCGGGATGCCGAAGTGCGTCGCGCGGCCAAAACGCAGACCGCGCGCCATCGCCAGCAGCATGCCGCGCACGGCGTGCACCTCGACGCCGCACTGCCGCGCATACGCAGCGCGAGCCACGGCATCTGCGCGCATCAGCGGGCCGGTCGCCAGCAATTCCAGCGAACTGAGCACCGAGCGATGCAGCCGCTGGATTTCGTCGAGCTTGGACTGCGGCACGTCGATCTCTTTCGCCACCGAAGGCATCAGCGAGCGCAGTTGAACCAGCCGTTTGTTGATCTCGAGAAAGCGTTTGACCTGCTCGTCCTCGCTGATCGTCTCCCCTTCCAGCAAGCGGCTGTAAATCTGCGCGCAGGCGCGCAAATTGGCGGCGAGCCCGTAACGCCACGAATAAGTCGCGTGTAGCGGCAACGCGAATGAAAACGCCAGCGCGATCACAATGCCGATCAGCACGTTCAACGTGCGCCACAGGCCGACGTCGATCAGATTGTCGCCATGGCCGGCGACGATGCACATCGTAATTGCCGTCAGCAAACCGATATACCCCGATGAACCGATTGCGAACCACGCGCAGATCGCCGCGACGATCGACATCAGCACATAGGTGAGCGGCAGCGAACCGGTCAGGTTCTGCAACAGGATCAGCGCCAGCCCGATCACTGCGCCGAGCAGCGTTCCCGCCGCCCGGTCGGCGGCCTTCTTGCGGATATTGCCGTGATGCTGCAAGCCGCCGATCACCACCAGCAGGGTGACCGACGACCAGATGCCGTGGGGAATGTCGATGCCGGTGGTCGCGAGAATCGACACCAGCATCGCGATACCGACGCGCAAGCTATGCAGCACCTTCGCATGGCGATAGCGGTAGTACGGCGAGGTGATCGCGCGCACCATCCGGCTCATGGCCGAGCGGCGGGCAATGACGGGGGGGGAATCGGCAGAAGCCATGGCTCGCGCGACGGACGCTTTGAAGGGCAGTTCCGCTATCCTGCCCTGGAGTACCCCGGAAAGACAAACGCCCGCAAACTTTTGTCTGCGGGCGTTGCTTTTTCAGGCGGGACAGAACGGCTGACTTAGCCTTCGACCACGTCCAGATAGTCTTCCGGACGGGTGCGGTCTTCGGCGCGCTGCATGCCGAACATGCGCACCAGAATGCTCACCACCACCGAAACCACCAGGTTGACGATCAGCGACCACACCGCGGCATAGCCGGGGATCGCCATGCCGAACAGGTGGATCGTGAAGATCGAGCCGGCCAGCTTCAGCGAAATCGCCATCCAGGTGCCGGTTGCGATACCGACCGCCCAGCCGATCAGCAGGCCGCGGTAGTCGAGCACGCGCGTGTAGAGACCCAGCACGATGGCCGGCAGCGTCTGGATGATCCAGATACCGCCCAGCAACTGAAGCTGAATCGCATACGTGAGCGGCAGCCCGAGAATGAACGCGACCGCGCCGACCTTGACGATCAGCGACACCAGCTTGGCGACGTTGGTCTCCTGGTCGTGCGTCATGTTGCGGTTCACGAACTCCTTATGGATGTTGCGCGTGTACAGGTTTGCCGCTGCAATCGACATGATCGCCGCCGGCACCAGCGCGCCGATACCGATCGCCGCGAAGGCCACGCCCACGAACCAGGACGGGAAGAAGTGCAGGAACAGCGCCGGCACCGCGAAGTTCGGGCCGAACGCCTTGAAGTACGGCGCGAATTCCGGCATGTCCTTCACACCCGAGGCCAGCGCCATGAAGCCCAGCAGCGCGAGCAGGCCGAGCACCAGAGAGTAGGCCGGCAGCATCGCCATGTTGCGGCGGATCGTGTTACCCGACTTCGACGACAACACCGCGGTGATCGAGTGCGGGTACAGGAACAGCGCGAGCGCCGAGCCGACCGCCAGCGTCGCGTACGCGCTGTAGCCATTCAGGCTCGACACGTCCGGCGCTTTCAGCAGCAGCTTGGCCGGCGGCACCACGCTGAAGATATGGCCGAAACCGCCCAGTTGCGGCGGAATCACGATGATCGCGGCAAAGATCGTGATGTAGATCAGCACGTCCTTCACCACCGCGATCATGGCCGGCGCGCGCAGGCCCGAGGTGTACGTGTAGGCCGCCAGGATCGCGAACGCGATGATCAGCGGCAGATCGCCGACGAAGCCCTTGGTGTCGAAACCCAGCGCGCCGATCACCACTTCGATACCGACCAGTTGCAGCGCGATGTACGGCATCGTCGCGACAATGCCGGTCACGGCAATCGCCAGCGCCAGCATGCGGCTGCCGTAGCGCGCCGAGACGAAGTCCGCCGAGGTCACGTAGCCCTGACGCTTGGCGATGCTCCACAGCTTCGGGAACACCACAAAGGCGAACGGATAGATCAGGATCGTGTACGGCAGCGCGAAGAAACCGGTTGCGCCCGCACCGAACACCAGCGCCGGCACCGCGATAAAGGTGTAGGCGGTGTACAGGTCGCCGCCCAGCAGGAACCAGGTGACGATGGTGCCGAAGCGCCGGCCGCCGAGGCCCCACTCTTCCAGATGGGCGAGGTCGCCCTTGCGCCAATGGGCCGCAATAAAGCCGAGAATGGTGACGCCGATGAAAAACAGGACGAAGACGAAAGTTGCGGTGGCGTTCATTATCCTGCGCCCCCTTGCGAGCTGCCCGGCGTGCCTCGCGAGCGGGTCTTGGTCTTGAAGTACACGAGCGCCGTGATGATCGCGCTGATCAGCACCCAGAGGAGCTGATACCAGTAGAAGAACGGGAAATCGAACAGTTGCGGTTCGACCTTGTTATATGACGGCACCCAGATCATCGCGATCCAGGGCAACAGCAGCAACCAGAGCCAGTGCTTGCTGGCCTTGTTCGCGTCGGCGTCGTGAGCCATGACGTCTCCTCTTCCCTATTATTGAAATGTTGGCCCGTGTATGGACGGGTAGTGGATGTCCCGTCGCAGGTAGGCCACGGGTACCCCGAAAGCTTCGAAAGAGTATAGGAGCCGAGAACGTCAGGTCAAGCAGGGAGGACCCGAGGCGCGAATGCGCTGCTGGGGCGGGCGGGGCGGCGGTTTAGCAGAGTTGGGCGGGGGGGGGGCGGGCCGGCCCCCCCCATTTTAACCTCAGATCGAGAACGAGCTGCCGTTCTGTCCGGTCGACTCCTGCAGACCCTTGATCCACTTGCGCGCCGGCAAGCCGAGCTCCGCTTCGATCAGCTTCGCGCGCGTTTGCAACGCCGCGAACGGCACGTCGAGCGCCGGGCCGGAGAAGGCGACCGCGATACGGTTGCCATCGTGCACTTCCGGCAGCGCGACCACGCGGCCATCGAACGCTTCGTTCAGGCGCTTCATGTTGCGCACGAAGCTCGGATGATCGCCGAACAGGTTGACAGTCACCACGCCCGCGTCGGTCAGACAGGCGCGTACCGCACGGTAAAAACCGACGCTGTCGAGCACCGGGCCACGCGCGGTCGCATCGTAGACGTCGATTTGCAGCGCGCCGATCGTGCCATGGTTGGCGCGGTCGTTGACGAAGTCCCATGCATCCATTTCGTGCACGGTGAGACGTGCGTCGTCGTGCGGCAGTTCGAACATCGTGCGCGCGGCCACCACCACGGCGGGGTTCACTTCGACCGCTTCGACCTTCGCACGCTTCAGGAAGCGATGGGCAAACTTGGTCAGCGCGGCTGCGCCGAGACCGAGCTGGACGATCCGCCTGGGCGTTTCGATGAACAGCAGCCAGGCCATCATCTGTTGCGCGTATTCGAGTTCGATGTGGTCCGGCTTGCGCAGACGCATCGCGCCTTGCACCCATTCCGTACCGAAGTGCAGAAAACGCACGCCGCCCTCTTCCGAGAACGTGACCGGCGCGAAGCGCGGCTTGCGCGGCGCTTCGATTTGCGGCGCGTCGTGCAGGTCGTCGTCGTGCAGTGCGCGCTTTTTGTTGCGCACTACTTTCTGTTTGTTCGGCGTGTGGTCGTCGCCGTCAGCGGCTTTGTTGCGGAACGCACGGGCTTCAGCCGAGGCGCGCTTGATCAGTTTCGTCATGTAAGGATGTCGCGCCAGAGACGCAATTTTTGGTCGAACGAGAGCATAGCATTCGCCGGACTCGACGAAGGCAATACGAGGGTGGCGTAGCCGGCCTCGCCGATCACCGGCGCAAAACGGCCCGCCGTCTTGCCGTTGAAGCAGACTTTGGCGAGCTTCGGCGCGTGAGCACGCAGCGTTGCGAAATCGTTGGGATTGGCGTTACGGATCGCGGCGTCGAGACTGCCTTCACGCTCGCAGGCGGCGAGCACATCCCATACGCCGATGCCGTGCGACAGCAACCGCCTGAGGCGCTCTTCATAAGCGCACTCGGTAAGCGGCTCGTCGAGCACCGAGCCGAGCAGCCGCCAGAACTGGTTACGCGGATGCGCGTAATACTGTGTCGCCGCGAGCGACGCCTCGCCGGGAAAGCTGCCGAGAATCAGCGTATGCGTATCCGCCGCGACGACCGGAGGGAAGCCGCGCAGCATCAGCGCTTCACCTTGCTGTCTGATGCCGGTGCGCGTTCGGATTCGTGCGCATCGCGTTCGGCGAGATGTCCGTGCTCTCCGCGCGGCGCACTGTGAGCGCGCGACGCCGTATGCTCGAGCGGCCGGCCATGCTCACGCAGGTGAGTACGCTGAGGCGCGGGCGCGGCCGCATGACGCTCGCCCGATAGGCTCGCCGTATTCGCAAGACTCGCCAGATGCGCAAGCTGCTTCCACAGCGGGGGCAACATGCATTCGGTGACCATCAGCGGTGCGCCGTGACGCTCGAACACCGAACGGCGCGCAACCAGCGCATGCGGCGGCGGCGCTTCGTCGATCTGACGCGCAGCCAGGCGATACAGCGGATGGCGCGCCGTCAGCCTCCGGCTCACCAGCGACGAACGCGCGACACTACTATCGCTGTACAACAACTCGGCGAGCGGCCGGGTACGCAACCGGCGCATGGCCTGCCATATGCCGATGCTTGCCGCCAGCGGCACGACACTGTGCGCGCCGACAAACGGCACGCCATTCACCGACAGAACCACTTCCCTGACCCACACGGGCGCGCGCGGCGTTATCCCGAGCGCGGCGTGTTCGTCGGCCCACGGCAACGCGACCGCTTCGCGCGTCACGCTCACCGCGACTTCGCCAAGCGTGCGCAAATGCGCGGTCAGCGATCCGCCGCGGGTCAGCCAGTCTTTCTGGGCGGCGCTAAAGCCGGCTAAGGGCGCGACGCGCCAGTGGGCGTCGGCGGCATCGAAACGGATAGACATGGTGTCGGATTATAACGGCGACGCCGTCAGACGTTTGCCGAGCCGCGCAGCGTTCAGACCGTCACGAACTCCCGCAGCGCAGTCCGTACATCCTCGAGCACCGTGTCCCATCGACCCAGTTCGCGCTGCCGGAACAGGCGCGCCGACGGATACCACGGGCTGTCGTCGCGATCGGCCATCCAGCGCCAATCCGTGCAGGTGGGCAACAGGACCCAGACCGGACGCCCGGCGGCACCGGCCAGGTGAGCGACGGATGTATCGACGGTAATGACCAGATCGAGCGATTGAAGAATAGCCAAGGTATCGGAAAAATTGCCGATCTCCGGGTCAGGCAGAAGTACGTCGAAATCCAACGGCAACGCCGCCGCCTCGTCCTGCGCCGGCCCGATTTGCAACGAAACCCACCTCACGCCGGATTGTTCGAGGATCGGCAACCAGCGGTTCAATGCGATCGAGCGATAACGATCGAGTCCATAGTCCGGATTGCCCGCCCAAACCAGCCCTACACGCTTCTTTCGCGCGGGAAGCGGGTCGGCATTGGCGGTGGCATCGGTGGCCTCGGTGGCATCGGCGGCGTCGATTTGCTGCCGCCAGCGGTGCACCAACGCCGGCTCCGCGCTCAGATACGGCATCGCCAAAGGAAGCATCGGCAATGTCAGCTTCATATGCTCCGGCATCCTGAGCATTCGGCACCAGAAATCATACGGTCCCGGCGGTGACTCGACCCATACGGTGCGGACGCCGCTTGCGCAGCGTGCCAACTCCGCCAGCGGCGCGGCAACCCACACATCGACGAGCGCACCCTGTCGATTCAACCACGCAGCCAGCCGGAGAAACTGGATCTGATCGCCAAGCCCTTGCTCGCCGACGAGCAGAAACCTGCGCCCCGCCACCGGCTCGCCTTGCCACTCAGGAAAGTCGGGGCGAACCAGATCGTGGTTTTCCGGCAGTGCTTCATGCCAGCGATACTGTTTCCAACCCTGTTCGAAGTCGCCGAAACGCAACTGTGCGGCCGCGAGATTGAACTGAATAGGCGCGTTATCGGGCAGCAGCCTGGCGGCCTCGGCGGCATGCGATCGCATCTGATCGAACTCGCCCAGCATGTTGTATGCATACGATGCGTTGTGATGCAGCCCGGCGTTCTGCGAGTCGATAGCCAGCATCTGAGCGGCGAACCTGGCGGCGTCCCGGAAGCGGTGCGCACTGTTCAGTTCAAAGGCCGCTTGCGCGGGTGCTGCGGATTCGGCAGCCAGATGTGCGGGCAGCCGGGCGGGCACCAGTGCGCTGTCCACGCTGTCCAATCGCGCCGGTACTTTCTCCAGGCCATGCTCATGCGAGAGCGGCATCGCCAGCAATCTGTCAGCCACTCGCTCGACCACCGGTGCCCAATCGCCCGGCTGCGGCTGCCGGAATAGCTCTACCGAGTCGTACCACGGCTGCGTCTCCTCATTGCCCCACGCCCAATGCGAGACGTGATCGAGCATGGCCAGCACGGGGCGTCCCAGCGCGCCACCCAGATGCAACGGTGCGCTGTCGATGGTCACCACCACGTCGAGCGCGCTCACGTGTGCAGCCACATCGTCGAAACCGGCTTGATAGTGCGCCGTCAGATCGCGGATGCGATAGCCCTGCGCGATCAACGCGGCCACATCGGCGTCCCGGCCCGGCGTCAGCGGATAGAACACCACGTTCGGTAACGCGAGCACCGGAGCCAACGCTGCGAGCGGTATCGACCGCTTCGCGTCACGACGGTGCGTCGGGCTTCCCGACCAGACGAGGCCGACATGCATGCGCGCCGGCTCCCCGCTCGATGCGTGAATCCGCTCGCGCCACGCAGCGACACGGTTGGCCTCGCCAGACAGATAGGCGCCGCCGCGCACGTTTTCAGGCCGCAAACCAAGCGTTGACGGCACGCTCATAATCGGCAGTCCAAAGTCTGGTTCGCCAAGCGGTCCGCCCTCGATAGACACGCAATTCGCGTAGAAGCGCGCCAGCAGCGGTTGCAACGCCCGACGCACCGCGAGCACCAGCCGGCCGCCCTCGTCGCGTACGCGCGCCGCCAACTCGGGTACGAAGCGCACCATCTGGATATCGTCGCCGTTGCCCTGTTCGCTGTGCACGAGCAAGGTCTTGCCGGCCAGCGATTCACCCTGCCAGCGCGGACACAGCCGCTCCATCACGCTCACGACGTTGTTCGGCTCGCGGTCGTCGCGCCTCAGACGCGCTTCGAAATGCGGCCACGCGCCAGGCCAGTCGCCGCGCCGCAATTTGAGGTCGGCGAGATCGACCGCCGCTTGCGACGCGGATGGGTCGCTAGCGAGCGCTGCATGCAGTGCTGCCTCGCTGTCGGCAAAACGCGCCTGCTCGGCGAGATACATACCGATCGCGGCCAGCACATGGGGATTGCCCGGTGCGGCGGCATTGGCCGCGCGCATGGTCGCCTCCGCCGCGGCGGCATAGTTGCCCTGCCATTGCGCGTGGCTCAGTTGCCAGGCGATTTCGGCGTCGGCGGGATCGCGCGTCAGCACCTCGCGACAAACACGTTCGACCGTTGCCCAATCACGAATCTCGCGGAAAGCCAACACCAGTTGCAACGGCAACGCGGGGTGGATTGCCGGATCGAGCGCATAGGCACGCAGCAGCGCCGCGCGGCGCTCGGCTCGCGCGCTCGCGTCCGGCAACGTTGCAAGCGCAATCGCCAGCCACCAGGACGCCCGGGCGTCTTGTGGCGCGTGTTGCTCATACGCGCGCAACATGTGCGCCGCGGCCGAAGGCGCGCCGCAGCGCTCGATCAACCAACGGGTCCATTCGATCGTCGCCGCCGGCGGCTGCACGGTGACCGCCAGTTCACTATTGCGCTGCGCGGTTCCCGCGCGGCCAAGCGCATCGGCGAAGAGTGCCACGCGGGCGTGACGCACACCATTGTCCGCAGCCTGCGCTTGCGATGCGCTGTGGTACGCCGCTTCAAAACGTCCGGCGCTTGCACAAAGGTCGGCGTGCAACTGCGGCGTGGCCCCTTGCGCGACCAGTTCTAGAGCACGCCGCTCAGCGGCATCGAAACCTTGCTCGCGCAAGATCGACCACAGCAGATACACAGGATCCATAGGCTTCACCAGAATGGAATCGGACATAAAAAGACAAAGAGGTTATTGCACGCAGCAACGCGTAATCGCAGAAATAAGATTCGGCGCATAAAGGGCTTAAAGATTGCAAATAATCCTTTACGCATCCGAATTTCGATCGCGCGAGCATAAGACAAATACGTGTTTTTTCATCTCATAAACCAATCTCGAAATAGTGTTGTTGAATGTATTTGATTAGTTAACCATAATTATTTTCCGGACATTTTTTTAATAGCTTTCCAGTGCGTCCGGATCAACAACAAACAACATGGAGTAACAGTTGAATACTACGAACTCAAAAGAAACGTCAGACCGCATTGCCCATCTGGCGGCAGTCGTTTTGCGGCGGCCGAGCGTCTTGTATGTGGAAAAGGAACTTGCTGGTTCCGCGCTCGCGCAGCACCATACGTCCAAGCAAACCAGCACGGCGATCGGCAGTCTCGCGGCGAAAGTGCTGGCTGACCCGCACTCCTGTATCGAAGCCAAGGAACTCGCCGGCTCCGTGCTATCGCAAGTGCGTCATTTGCACGGGCAAGCATCTGCGCACTAAGCCCACTGCGTAGCGTCCTCGCCTGACAATCGGGCGATAAGGCACATAAAGCACATAGAGCGCAGGTCAAAAAAAATGCGCTGCCGAAGCAGCGCATTTTTCAATCACCAGCGTCAGAGCGACGCCAGTCGAAACTCAATCCGAAACTCAGCTCGCACGCGCCAGCAACAACGCGTTGGTGCGCTTCACGAAGCTCGCCGGATCTTCCAGCGCGCCACCTTCGGCCAGCAATGCCTGATCGAACAACAGGTGACACCAGTCGTTGAAATCCGCGCTGTCCGCATGCAAGCCCTTCACCAACGCATGCTCCGGATTCACTTCAAGAATCGGATGGAACGACGGTGCGTCCTGACCCGCTGCCTTCAGCATACGTTGCAGATAACCGCTCATTTCTCCGTCGTCGGCCACGAGGCACGACGGAGAATCGGTGAGACGGAACGTCAGGCGCACGTCCTTGGCCTTGTCCTTCAGCGCTTCTTTCATCTTCTCGACGAGCGGCTTGAGCTCTTCGCCGATCTTCTCCTGCGCCTGCTTCTCCTCGTCATTCAACGCGCCCAGATCGAGATCGCCGCGCGCGACGCTTTGCAGCGGCTTGCCGTCGAATTCGTTCAGGAACGACAGCATCCATTCGTCGACGCGATCGGTCAGCAGCAGCACTTCCACGCCCTTCTTGCGGAACACTTCGAGATGCGGGCTGTGGGTCGCGGCCTGCCAGGTGTCGGCGGTGACGTAGTAGATTTTGGTCTGCTCGGGTTTCATTCGCGCGACGTAATCGGCGAGCGAGACATTCTGCTCCGGCGATTCCGTATGGGTCGACGCGAAACGCACCAGCTTCGCGATCCGCTCGCGGTTGGCAAAGTCTTCGCCGATGCCTTCCTTCAGCACCTGACCGAACTCCTTCCAGAAGCCGGCGTACTTTTCCTTGTCGGCTTCGTTTTCCGAATTGGCCAATTCTTCGAGCATCGACAGCGAACGCTTGGTCACGCCCTCGCGGATCGCCTTGACGTCGCGGCTTTCCTGCAAGATTTCGCGCGACACGTTCAGCGGCAGATCGGCCGAATCGACCACACCCTTCACGAAACGCAGATAGCCCGGCAAAAGTTGCTCGGCGTCGTCCATGATGAACACGCGCTTCACATACAGCTTCAGCCCGGCGCGATGATCACGGTTGAACAGATCGAACGGCGCACGCGTCGGCACGTACAGCAGTTGCGTGTATTCGCTGCGGCCTTCGACACGGTTATGCGTCCACGTCAGCGGGTCTTGATGATCGTGCGAGAGGTGCTGATAGAACTGCTTGTACTGTTCTTCGGTGATGTCGTTCTTCGAGCGGGTCCACAGCGCGCTCGCCTGATTGACGGTCTCTTCCTCGTCCTTCGTGACCATCGCGCTCTTTTCGGCGTCCCACTCTTCCTTCGCCATCAAAATCGGCAGTGCGACGTGGTCCGAATACTTCTGGATGATCGACTTCAGACGATGCGACGACAGCAGCTCGTCTTCATCCGCACGCAGATGCAGCGTGATGGTCGTACCGCGCGCGGCGCGCTCGATCTGCTCCACCGCGAAATCGCCCTCGCCGGCGCTTTCCCAGCGCACGCCTTCCGAGGCCGGCAAGCCGGCGCGGCGCGTTTCGACCGTGATCTTGTCCGCGACGATAAAGCCCGAGTAAAAACCCACGCCGAACTGGCCGATCAGCGCCGCGTCTTTCTGCTGGTCGCCGGAGAGCTTGCCGAAAAATTCCTTGGTGCCCGAGCGGGCGATCGTGCCGAGGTTGGCGATCGCTTCGTCGCGGCTCATGCCGATGCCGTTGTCGTCGAGCGTAATGGTGCGCGCGGCCTTGTCGTACGACACGCGAATCCGCAGATTCGGATCGTTTTCGTACAGCGCGCTGTTTTCGATCGCTTCGAAACGCAGCTTGTCGGCCGCGTCGGACGCGTTCGAAATCAGCTCGCGCAGAAAGATTTCCTTGTTGCTGTACAGCGAATGGATCATCAGGTGCAGAAGTTGTTTAACTTCTGCCTGAAAGCTCATGGTTTCTTGTGCCATGGTCGGACTTCCTCTCTGTTACGAATACGAAAATAGGGGGGCCAAACAATGCCCGCGTAATTGGGGGCACGCCGGCACGGTTTCAAGAGGCGCGCCGGGCAACGCTGTCCAGATAACGGCAGAGAAACGTCGACAGTTCCGGATCGCCGCAGTTGGCGATATTGAAGCGCATCCACGTAGTTGTGGACTGCTGGGGAGAAAACAGACTCCCCGGCGTCAGCAGAAAGCCCTCTTCGTGGCCGGCGGCGGCGAGCGCACCCGCATCGACCCCGGTGTCGGCCCACAAAAACATCCCTGCCGACGGCGTCAGAAACAGTTTCATGCCGGTCTTTTCGAGCATCCGCACGGATTTTTCGCGCACGCCGTCAAGGCGCGCCCGCAAGCGTTCGACGTGCCGGCGGTAATGACCCTCCGTGAGAATCTTGTAGAGCACGCGTTCGTTCAACTCGGGGCTCGTCATGCCAACCAGCATTTTCTGGTCGCTGACGGCCCTCGCCACCTCCGGTGCACTGGCGATAAAGCCCACGCGCAAATTGGGCGCGAGCGTCTTCGAAAAGCTGCCGAGATAGATCACGCGCTTTAACTGGTCGAGGCTCGCGAGACGCGTGCCGGGATGGCTCGGCGGGCACAGATCGCCGTAAATATCGTCTTCGACGACGATGAAGTCGTGCGCCTCCGCGAGACGCAAAATGCGGAACGCCTGCGCGGCCGTAAGCGAGGTGCCGGTGGGATTCTGCAACACCGAATTGATCACCAGCATTTTCGGCCGCCAGGTCTCGATCAGCGACTCGAGCGCGTCGAGGTCCGGCCCATCCGGCGTGTACGGCATGCCGACCAGCCGCGCGCCCTGCGAAGCGAAGCGCCCGAACATCTGAAACCAGGCGGGATCGCCGACGATCACCGCATCGCCCGGCTTCACGTAAATCCGCGAAATCAGGTCGATGGCCTGGGTAATGCCGGAAACCATCACGATCTGATCCGGCGACGCGCCGATTTCCAGTTCCTCCAGCCGCGTCTGCAACTGTTGGCGTAGCGGCAAAAAACCCTGCGGCGTACCGATGCCGAGCATCTGCGCGCCGCTTTGCCTGCCGAGCGTGCGCAGCGCGTTGGTAATCAGATCGCCGTCGAGCCAGCGGCCCGGCAAATAGCCGAGGCCAGGACTCCGCTCGGGGCGCGCGCCCGTATGCAGCATATTGCGCAGCAGCCAGACGACGTCGATCGTGGCCGGCGCGGGGGCCGCTGCGGAAATTGTGCGGATCTCCGCCGTCGGCGCGCCGCCCAGGCGTTCACGCACATAGAAACCGGAACCGCGCCGCGACTCCAGATAGCCCTGCGCCACCAGCCGCTCGTACGCCTCGACCACGGTGAAGCGCGACACGCCTTTGTCCTGCGCCAGCTTGCGAATCGACGGCATGCGCATGCCGGGACGGAACACCCGTTCCTCGATGCGGCGGCTCGCCCACTGGACAAGCTGCTCGACCAGCGTCATCGACGCCGTGTCGTGCGGAGTGGGAATCTGGGTAAGGGGGACGGACATGGCTGACTCCAACTGTACCGAATGGTATCGAGTCGATTGTACCGTTACTGTGCCGGTCGCCACCGCTACATTCAAGGCTGAATTCAAGACAAGCAACGGATGATGAAGCGGCTCGGGGCGTCATGCAGCGCACCCGAGCGGCCTTGAGCAAGACCAGCCCAAACGCCATCCGTCTGGCCCGCCGACCCGGCAAACGGTTATGCTTACGACCCCGGCCCCGCTGCTGCCGCATCCGGCGCACGTTCCGGCTTACCGCAGAAACCGTTTTCCTGATCCGCCATGACTGCCCATCCGCTCCGTCTCGATCACCTCGTGATTTCCGCCCGTACCCTCGACGAGGGCACGCAGTACGTGGCCGACACGCTCGGCGTCGCACCGTCCGGCGGCGGTGCGCATCCGTTGATGCGCACCCACAATCGCCTGCTGAACCTGTGGGGCGGCGTGTATCTGGAAGTGATCGCGATCGACCCGCAGGCCGCGGAACCCGCGGACGCCGGCGCGCCCCGAGCCCGCCTGTTCGCGCTCGACGACCCTGCCACGCAGGCGCGGCTCGAAAAAGGGCCGTACCTGTCGCACTGGGTGGCCCGAGTCGACCGCCCGAAGCGGCTCACCGCATGGCAGGCACAGTATCCGCAGCGCATTGCGCCGATCGTGCCGATGACGCGAGGCGACTTCAGCTGGGGGCTGTCGGTGCCTGACGACGGCGCGTTCCCCACGTGGGAGGGTGCTGGCGACGGTGTGCTGCCGTCGCTGATCCAGTGGGACACGCTACGGCATCCGTCGGCGGTACTGCCGGAAACAGGCATTGCATTGAAAGCTTTGAAAGCAGTCCATCCGCAAACCGACGCGATTGCCTCGCAATTGCGCTGGTTGGGCGCGGCGCACCTGATCGCGCTCGAACCCACGGAAGGCGCAGCGGCGCTCATCGCCGAGTTTGAAACACCCGAGGGTCTACGGACCCTTAAATAAGCAGCGCGCGCAGGTCGTCGACTCGCGCGATAATTGAAGTTTTGACCGGTTCCAGACATACCAGCAGAGGAGACCATGGACCAAAGCGACTTGAAAGCCCCCACGTGGCAACTGTCCGAACGCGCACGCAAGCTCACGAGCTCGGCGATCCGCGAGATCCTGAAGGTCACGGAACGGCCCGAAGTCATTTCGTTCGCGGGCGGCCTGCCCTCGCCGGCAACCTTCCCGGCCGAACGCATGCGCGAAGCATCCGATCGCATTCTGCGCGACGCACCCGCCGCGGCCTTGCAATACAGCGCGACCGAAGGCTATCTGCCGCTGCGTGAATGGATCGCGCAACGCTATTCGGTGAACGGCGCGCAGATTCGCCCGTCGCAGGTCCTGATCACCACCGGCTCGCAACAGGCGCTCGATCTGCTAGGTAAAGTGCTGGTGTGCCCGAACAGCCCCGTACTGGTCGAAACGCCGACCTACCTCGGCGCGCTGCAATCGTTCTCGATGTACGAACCGCGCTACGTGCAGGTGCCGACGGACGAGCAAGGCCTGATTCCCGAGGCGCTGACGCCCGAACTGACGGCGGGCGCGCGCCTGTTGTACGCACAACCGAACTTCCAGAATCCGACGGGCCGCCGCCTGCCGGTCGAACGCCGCCGTGCGCTGGCTGCGTTTGCAAAGACCGCACCGTTCCCGGTGATCGAAGACGATCCGTACGGCGCGCTCGACTACGCCGGTGAACCGCTGCCCACCATGCTGTCGATGGCGCCGGACCACATCGTCCATCTCGGTTCGTTCTCGAAGGTGCTGGCGCCGGGCCTGCGGGTCGGCTACATCATTGCGCCAGAAGAGTTGATCTTCAAGCTCGTGCAGGCCAAGCAAGCCACCGATCTGCACACGCCGAGTTTCACGCAACGCATCGTGTACGAAGTGGTCAAGGACGGCTTCCTCGACACGCACGTGCCGACCATTCGCGAGCTGTATCGCGATCAATGCGCGGCAATGCTCGCCGCGCTCGAACGCTATATGCCTGAAGGCGTAAGCTGGAACCGTCCGGAAGGCGGCATGTTCGTGTGGGTGAATCTGCCCGCGCAGATCGACAGCATGAAGCTACTCGAAGAAGCCGTCGCGCAGAATGTCGCGTTCGTGCCGGGCGGTCCGTTCTTCGCGAGCGAAGCCCAGCACAATACGCTGCGCCTGTCGTTCGTCACGGTGCCGCCGGCGAAAATCGACGAAGGCGTGGCGCGTCTCGCGGAACTGATTCGCGCAAAGGTCTGAACACCCCCGGCCGCCGCGCCGGGTTAACCGACTTCCACTACCGACCAGGAACACACCATGGCTCAAACGAATGTGTACGACAAGCTTAAGGAACTGAGCATCGAACTGCCGAGCGCGGGCGCTCCGGCCGCCGCCTATGTGATGAGCGCGCAAAGCGGCAACACGGTGTACCTGTCCGGTCACATCGCCAAGAAGGACGGCAAGGTGTGGGCCGGCAAGCTCGGCGCGACGCTCACCACCGAAGAAGGCAAGGTCGCCGCACGCTCGATCGCGATCGACCTGCTCGCCACGCTGCACACGCATGTGGGCGACCTGAACCGCGTCACGCGCATCGTCAAGCTGATGAGTCTCGTCAATTCCACGCTTGAGTTCACTGAGCAGCATCTGGTGACCAACGGCGCATCCGAGCTGATCGCGGATGTGTTCGGCGAGCGCGGCAAGCATGCACGTTCGGCATTCGGCGTGGCACAGATTCCGCTCGGCGCTTGCGTCGAGATCGAGATGATCGCCGAAGTCGAATAACGCATGCCAACAGGTTCGGCCGCTGGTTCGCCCAGTGGGCGCTCCCGCGAGTGGCCGTCAATGCACTGAACGCGTCGCAAGGTGTCCAGCACCTGCGGCGCGTTTTGCATTTATCGCAAGGTAGATCGTTCCTTTGTCACCAGGTAGAATCCCCGAACCCTATCAATCTGCTGGATTCGCCGGATTGCGCCCGATGCCCGCCAACACCGCTCGTTTTAAACAGGTCGACGTGTTTACGTCGGTGCCGTTCAAAGGCAATCCGCTTGCGGTCGTGTTCGACGCCGATGGGCTCGATGCGAATCAGATGCAGGCAATCGCGCACTGGACCAATCTGTCCGAAACCACCTTCCTGCTAAAACCAACCGACCCGGCCGCCGACTATCGCGTGCGTATCTTCACGACGCATGGCGAACTGCCGTTCGCCGGTCATCCGACACTCGGCACCGCGCATGCGTTGCTCGAAAGCGGTTACCAGCCCAGACAGGCCGGCAAGCTGGTGCAGCAATGCGGCGTGGGGCTCGTCGAGCTGCAAGCGCTGACTGAATCGGGATCGGGATCGGGATCGGGATCGGGATCGACCGGCCAGACGCCAGGCGAATGGGCTTTCGCCGCACCGCCCGCGCGCGTCACGCCGCTTGCACAGGACCGCTACGCGGCACTGACTACGGCTTTACGTAGCGACGCGATCGATTTCAGTGCAACGCCCTGCGCGGTCGACAATGGCGCGCCATGGCTCGTGGTGCGGGTCAATTCCGCGCGCGACTGCCTCGCGCTCGAGCCCGACGCCGCGGCGCTCGCCGACATCGTGCATACGGTGAACACCCACGGTCTCGCCGTCTATGGGCCGCACGACGCCGACGGCCCGGCCACCTTCGAGGTGCGCTGCCTGATGGCGGGCGGGAGCTTCGGCGTCGGCGAAGATCCGGTTACGGGTAGCGCTAACGCGGCACTCGCGGGCCTTCTGAGCGCCCAGCAACGGCGCCCGGGTTCACACTACACGGCCCGCCAGGGCACAGTACTAGGCCGCGCCGGCAACATTTCGGTGCATTACGACGACGCAGCCGGCAAAACGTGGATCGGCGGGAGATCGGTCACGATCGTCGACGGCACGTTCCGTTTGCCATGAACGGCGCTGCACCGGTTGCAGGCTTGCGGGCACTGGCCTGCCGTTGATTGCAGCCGGTGTCTCACCATTTTCGGCCACGCCTGGCCATAAAAGCCGTACCGTTTACGCAGTTAATGCGTCGCGCATAACGCCAGACCTGGCACACCTGAATTCCAGATCCCGATGAGATACTCGAAAACAAATGCCAGACCGCGGTCCCAAGGCTGGCCGTGCCGGCTGCGAATTCAGCCCGCCGGGACGGCCGGTCGCGCCCGCGTATACCCGATGCGCGGACGCTTCCTTAATCCAGTGGCATTAAGTAATATCGAAACGTACCCGATGACCTCCGGACGGTCAGGCACGACGCCACGCTCCCTTCCCCTGCGCAGCAGTTCCGGCACCTTGGTCACCATGCAGCCACCCATGAAATTAGCGCAGTCAATGCTCGCGCAGTTGCAACTGGCCGGCACCAGGGAACGGGCTACCCGATGAGCCAGTTCCGCTTCTCCGACCAGCGCGAAGCCAAACCCCGGCGCGACCCCGCCGTGTCGCGCCGCCGAGCCTTGCTTGCGATTCCCGCGCTCGGCGTGCTGGTGCTGATCCTGCTCTGGGCCGTGATCTTCGCGCGCCTATCGGTTGAGAGAGAAGCCACGAATCGCGAAGCCATGGCCTCTGCCGCAATTCTCTCCGCGGCGCTGGAGCAGCACACGGTCAAGGCGATTCACCAGGTCGACCAGATCACCCGCTTCGTCAAATACGAGTTCGAGAAATCGCCGAATCGTTTCGATCTGACCAACACGGTCGAAAAAGGCGTGGTGCAAAGCGATACGCTGGTGCAGGTGTCGCTGATCAACGAGCACGGCACGCTGATCGCCAATACGGCCGAACTCAATCCCAAGCATATCGATCTGTCGGACCGCGAACACTTCAAGGTCCACGAACACGAAAACGACGACCAGCTCTATATCAGCAAACCGGTGCTTGGCCGCATATCCGGCCACTGGACCTTGCAGATGACGCGCCGTCTGAATCATCCCGACGGCTCGTTCGCAGGCGTCGTGGTGGTCTCCGAAGACCCAAGCTATTTCACCAGCGACTTCTACAACAACGCGGCCATTGGCCGTGAAGGCGTGATCGCGGTGATTTCCGACAGCGGCACGGTATTGGCGCGCCGCACGGGCAGCCCCGACAGCGCCAACGGCGCGTTCTCGGCGAGCGGATCGTATCCGACCTCGGAACACGTGTCGGGCACCTATGTGGACTCGATCGACAACGTCACGCGCATCGTCTCGTACCGGCATATCGACGGCTATCCGCTCGGCGTGCTGGTGGGCCTGTCGCATGCCGAAGAATTCGCCGACTACAATCACACGCGCAACGTCTATCTGCTGATGGCGGGTTTCATCTCGCTCGCGATGCTGAGCTTCTTCGCGGTGGCCACCGGTCTGATCGGCAAGCTGCTCGGGCGTGAACGCGAGATGACGCATCTGGTCGAGTACGACCTGCTGACCGGTTTGCGCAATCGCTATGCAACGTTGCAAACCTTGCGGCACGACGTGGCGCAGCCGTCCAATCTCGGCCGCCTCGCGATTCTCTTCATCGATCTCGACAACTTCAAGACCGTCAACGACACGCTCGGTCACAACGCCGGCGACATCGTGCTGCAAATGACAGCCTCGCGTCTCGCTACCGCGGTCGGCGATGGCGGATCGTTGAGCCGCATCGGCGGCGACGAGTTCGTCGTCGTGATCAAGGGCGACGACGTCGAGAAGCGCGCGGTCACGCTCGCCGAAGCGGCGGCCGAAGCCTTCGCCAAGCCTTTCGAAGTGCGCGGCAGTTCGTTCGTTCTGCATGCGAGCATCGGCATCGCGCTCTACTCGGTCACCAACGAGAGCGAAATCGACCTGCTGAAAAAGGCCGATCTCGCGATGTACAGCGCCAAGGACGCAGGTAAGAACTGCTACCAGTTCTATTCGCCGCAACTGTCGCACCGCGCGGACCATTTGATGAAATGGGAACAGCAGTTGCGCGTCGCGCTCGCCGAGGGTCAACTGTTTCTCGCCTACCAGCCGAAGATCGATCTGACGCGCCGCTGCATCACCGGTTTTGAAGCGCTGGTGCGCTGGAACCATCCGCAGCACGGCCTGATTCCCGCCAACGAATTCATTCCGGTCGCCGAATCGACCGGCCTGATCGTGCCGATCGGCGACTTCGTGATCGAGACCGCATGCCGCCAACTGGCGGTGTGGCAGCAACAGGGCTACGACACGCTGTCGCTCGCGGTGAACATCTCCGCGGTCCAATTCTGGCGCGGCGATCTCTACGAAACCGTCTCGCATGCGATCGAGGAAAGCGGCATCTCCGCGCGCCGCCTCGAACTCGAAATCACCGAGACCGCGATGATGGAATATCCCGAGCTCGTCTCGGAGAAGATCTTCGCGTTGAAGCGCCTCGGCGTGCGCATCGCGCTCGACGACTTCGGCACCGGCTATTCGTCGCTCTCCTACCTGAACCGCTTCTCGGTCGACACGCTGAAGGTGGACCGTTCGTTCGTCCAGGCGATTCCTGGCGACCGCAGTGTCTGCGTGATGGTCACCGCGATCGTCAATCTCGCGCGTTCGCTCGGGCTCACGGTGGTGGTCGAAGGCACCGAGACCGAAGAGCAGATTGCGTGGCTCGCCGCACTAGGCCATATCGAGGCGCAGGGCTTCCTGTTCTCGCGGCCGGTGCCGGTCGACGCCATTCCGGCGCTGCTCGAACGCTTCGGCGTCTGCGGCATGAAAGGCCAGCGCCCCACACATGAGACGGACAGCACCAACAGCTTGTCCAGCACGAGCGCCAGTAGCTGAGTGCGCGGGCTGCGCGGTGCTGGTCGCACTTACGTGTATGCGCGGGCCTTCCGCATGCGGTCCATCAGCGTATGAACGGCGCCCCGTCTCATCCAACCGCAGCCTCGCAAAACCGGCTACATTCACGCTGTAATGCGTGCTGGCGCGAGACCGGCTGCCGGCGCGCCAGCACGCACAACAATGATCCCAGAGGGCGGGCCGCCCGCGTGCCGGCGCCCGCGGCACCATGCAGACGATCACGAACCAGGATGCAGCCAGACGAGGGGAACGGGAACCGCTATGGACGCTGTTCCGGGTCGTGTGCGGCCTGTCGGCGCTGTCGTGGGGCGGCCTCGCGCTGATGGCGCAACTTGAAAACCATTACGTGGAACGCGAGGGACGGCTCTCCCGCGTGGCCTTTTCCGATCTGATCGCGCTCGCGTGGATGGTGCCGGGACCAGTAGGCTGCAATGTCGCCGTGCAACTCGGGCATGCGCTGCGCGGCCGCGCCGGCGCCTGGGTGGCGGGCGTGGCCAGCGTGCTGCCTTTTTTCACGCTGATGACGCTGTTCGCGATCTTCTACCGCACGCCGCTCGTGCGTGCCGCGGCCTCTCAAACTCTGCTCAATCATTTCAGCGTGGTGCTGGCCACGCTGATCGCGATCACCTGGTACAAACAGACGCGTGCGCTGGTGCGCGGCAAGCTTGAATGGGTCGCGGCGGTGCTCGGGTGTGTGGGCCTGTTTTATGCACGCAGTCCCGCCGCCTACGTGGTGATGCTCGGCGCGGCTTTCGGCTCCGGCTGGCTGGTCAGCCCGGCTCGCAACACACGTATCGAGCTGTCGATCGAACGAGGCGATTGGCAGATGCTGGCCGCGTTGTGCGTACTGCTGGCGATATTCGCGCTGCCGCTGCCACATCGCTATGAACTGGCGCTGCTATGGCCGCGGCTGGCCGGTGCGGGTATGACGTTATTCGGCGGCGGTTTCTCGGCGTTGCCGGTACTCAAGACGCTGTTTGTCACGCCGGCGATCGGCGTGTCGGATAACGACTTTACGCTGGCATTTTCGCTGTCTCCGTTATCGCCGGGACCGCTGCTGAACGTGGTGCCGTTTTTCGGCTATCTGGTGGACGGCTGGTTGGGCGCGTTGATTGCCACGCTCGCGCTGTTTGTGCCGTCGGGCTGCCTGGTGGTGCTCGCGCAGCGGCACCTGCATCAGTTGAAGGCCAATCCGCGTTTCGAGCACGGCATGCGGATCCTGCGCGCGGTCACTACCGCGTTTCTGGCGGTAGCCGTGCTGCGCATCGCGGGGCATGTGCCGTTCAAACCCATGTATCTGTTGACGGCGGTGTTTTCCGGCATGTGCTTCGCGAAACTCAAGGTGCCGGTGTACGTGGTGTACGGAACAGTGGCGATTGCGTGCGGGCTATGGCTTGCCTACGGCGCCACGCCTTAGGCAAGCACACCCTGGATTCAGGCGCCGGTTTCAGAACCCGCGCGATAACACAGCCACGCCGATCGTCACCACGCCCAGCACGATATTCACGAGCACCAGACGCCGGATCGTACCGACCGCTTGTGCGCCATCCGGCCACTTCTGCGCCTGCACTGCGCGGCGAATGCGCGGGAACACGGCGAAGCGGATGTGTCCGAAAATCAACATCATCACGATGCCGAGGCCGGCCATGGCGTGCAATGGCCACGTGGCATGACCGCCGCCGAATTGCATCAGCAGGAAACCGCCGGTGAGGAGAATCACCAGCACCGCTGCCGCAACCCAGTTGAAGAAGCGGCCGAACACCGATTCCCACAACGGCAGGCGCAATTGCGGCGAAAGATCGGCAATGGCCGGACGCAGACAGAAATGCGCGAACACCATTCCGCCTACCCAGACCGCGACGGCGAGCAGATGCAAAAAGAGTGCGAGTTCGACTGCTTTGTTCATGTTGTTTTCCTCTCCCGACGACGCCACACCGCTTATGACGAGTGATAGTAGTAGCGGCTATTGAGCGCATTCGACCGCGCACCATGCGCGCAGTTCCTTGCGCCGGCTACGTCTTCACATTCTTTGTTTTTATTGCAACGCGTCCGATACCGCGACGGCGCTGCACCCCGGATTTTTGCTACGCGCGGCGTACGCTCTTAAAGCATACGCCGCGTTGATGCCTCGCCCTACCCTGCTCTTATCGACTTCCAGTGCTTGTTACGCAGCCAGCACCGGACGCAGACCGTCGAGCTTCATCTTGCTCTCAGGCGCACGCCCCTTGCGCGCCCGCTTGCCGATATGCGGCGTGAGCATAGCGCCGCTCAGCTTCTCTTCGTCGACACGGCCGCCGCGGCGCGTGCCGATCAACACCACACCCGCCTTGTTGATAGACAGCGCCTGCAGCAGCGTTTCGTTGTCGTCGAGCGCCATCAGCGTGACGCCGCGGCCGCCGCCCGAAAGCGTCTTCATTTCGTCGAGCCCGAACACCAGCAGGCGTCCGCCTGAAGACAGACACGCGATGTGTGTCGCGTCCGGCAACATCGGCATCGGCGCGAGCGGCGCGGCGCCCGCGTCGATCGTCATGAACGACTTGCCGGCCTTCACGCGGCTCACCATGTCGCCGACCTTGGCGACGAAGCCGAAGCCATTGCTCGACGCGAGCAGCAATGCTTGATCGGCGGACGCCGCATAGTAGTGCATCAGGTGGCTGCCCGATTCGAGTTCGATCAGCGAGGTCACCGGCACGCCATCGCCCCGGCCGCCCGGCAGCATCGCAACCGCCACCGAATAGACGCGGCCATTGCTGCCCCACGCCACCAGCGTATCCGGTGTACGGCACTGGAACGCGGCGTAGAGACCGTCGCCGGCCTTGAACGTGAAGCCGGCCACATCCAGGCCGTGGCCCTTCAGTGCACGTACCCAGCCCTTCTGCGACACCACCACCGTCACCGGTTCGTCGACCACGCGTGCTTCGAAAACGGCGCGCTTTTCCTGCTGGATCAGCGTGCGGCGTTCGTCGCCGTATTGCTTGGCGTCGCCTTCGATTTCCTTGATGAGCAGCCGCTTCATTGCCGATTCGCTTCCGAGCAGTTCTTCGAGCTTGGCCTTTTCGTCGCGCAGTTCGGACAGTTCCTTCTCGATCTTGATCTTCTCGAGCCGCGCCAACTGACGCAGACGGATTTCGAGAATGTCTTCGGCCTGACGATCGGACAAGCCGAACGCGGCCATCAAGGCGACCTTGGGCTCGTCCGATTCGCGGATGATACGGATGACTTCGTCGATATTCAAAAAGACGATCATCCGGCCTTCGAGGATGTGAATCCGGTCGTCGACCTTTTGCAAACGATGGCGCGTGCGCCGCGTGACCGTCGCGAAACGGAAACTGATCCACTCTTGCAGGATTTCGCTCAAGCCTTTCTGGCGGGGCCGGCCATCTCCGCCCACCATCACCATATTGAGCGATGCGTTCGATTCGAGGCTCGTATGCGCGAGCAGCGAATTGACGAATTCGGTTTGATCGATGCGGCTCGACTTCGGCTCGAACACGAGGCGCACCGGCGCATCCCGGCCCGACTCGTCGCGCACCGCGTCGAGTAGTGCGAGCATGGTCTGCTTGGTCTGCAACTGTTCAGGCGTGAGCGCCTTCTTGCCGAGCTTGATCTTGGGGTTGGTCTGCTCTTCGATTTCTTCGAGCACCTTTTGCGCGGCGGTGTTCGGCGGCAGTTCGGTGATCACGAGTTGCCATTGACCACGCGCGAGTTCTTCGATTTTCCAGCGCGCGCGCACCTTCAGGCTGCCGCGGCCGCTTTCGTACGCGGCGGAGATCTCGGCGTCGCTCGAAATGATCTGGCCACCGCCCGGAAAGTCCGGCCCGGCGATGTGCTGCATCAACTCAGCATGCGCGATCTTTGGATTGCGGATCATCGCCACCGCGGCGGCCGCCACCTCACGCAAATTGTGCGACGGAATTTCCGTGGCGAGACCCACGGCAATGCCGGACGCGCCATTCAGCAATACGAATGGCAAGCGCCCCGGCAACAGCCTCGGTTCTTGCGACGAGCCGTCGTAGTTCGGCATGAAATCGACCGTGCCCTGATCGATCTCGTCGAGCAGCAGCTTCGCGATCGGCGTGAGGCGTGCTTCGGTGTAGCGCATCGCCGCTGCGCCATCGCCGTCGCGCGAACCGAAATTGCCCTGGCCGTCGATCAGCGGATAGCGCATCGAGAAGTCTTGCGCCAGTCGCACCAACGCGTCGTACGCCGACTGGTCGCCGTGCGGGTGATACTTGCCGAGCACGTCGCCGACCACGCGGGCCGACTTGACCGGCTTGGCATTGTCGCCAAGCCCCATCTCGTTCATGGCGAAGAGGATGCGGCGTTGCACCGGCTTCTGGCCGTCGCACACATCCGGCAGCGCACGACCTTTGACCACGCTCACCGCATAGTCGAGGTAGGCGCGTTCCGCGTAATTGCCGAGCGTCAGAATGTCGCCCTCGGGCGGCGGCGGCTCGGTGAAAAGGTCGAGAGTGTTATCGTCGTCCATCTAGATTCCGTATCCGTATTTGGCGTGAAGTTTCGTGCAGACCATGAGCGCTCTTAACGAAGCTCAGATGTCCGCTTCCACTTCGTTACCCTTTTCTTCCAGCCAGCTGCGCCGCGACGCCGCTTCGCCCTTGCCCATCAGCATCGTCATGCGCGCCACCGTGGCGTCGTAGTCGAGTTCGCCGAGCGCCACCGGCGTCAGACGCCGCGTGTCGGGGTTCATCGTGGTGTCCCACAACTGCTCCGCACTCATTTCGCCGAGGCCCTTGAAGCGGCTGATCGACCATTGCGTCTCACGCACACCGTCTTTGCGCAGCTTGTCGAGGATTGCTTCGAGTTCGCCTTCGTCCAGCGCATAAAGCTTCTGCGCCGGCTTCTTGCCGCGCGCGGGCGCGTCGACCCGGAACAGCGGCGGACGCGCCACGCACACATGGCCACGTTCGATCAACTGCGGGAAATGCTTGAAGAACAGCGTGAGCAACAGCACCTGAATATGCGAACCGTCCACGTCGGCGTCCGACAGAATGCAGATCTTGCCGTAGCGCAGATTCGACAGATCGACCTTGTCGTCCGGGCTATGCGGATCGACGCCGATCGCCACCGAAATGTCATGCACTTCGTTGTTGGCGAACAGGCGGTCGCGCTCGGTTTCCCACGTATTCAGCACCTTGCCGCGCAGCGGCAGGATCGCCTGGTATTCCTTGTCCCGGCCCATCTTCGCCGAGCCGCCCGCCGAGTCACCCTCGACGAGGAACAATTCGTTGCGGCCGATTTCCGTCGATTCGCAATCGGTCAGCTTGCCCGGCAACACCGCCACGCCCGAACTCTTGCGCTTCTCGACCTTCTGGCCGGCACGCGTGCGCGCCTGCGCCTGCTTGATGACGAGGTCCGCGAGTTTCTTGCCGTGCTCGACATGCTGGTTCAGCCACAGCTCCAAAGCCGGACGCGAGAACGACGACACCAGCTTCACCGCATCGCGGCTATTCAGGCGCTCCTTGATTTGCCCCTGGAATTGCGGATCGAGCACCTTCGCCGACAACACGAACGACACGCGCGCGAACACGTCTTCAGCCAGCAGCTTCACGCCCTTCGGCTGCAGGTTGTGCAACTCGACAAAGCTCTTCACCGCCTGGTAGAGACCGTCGCGCAAACCGGATTCGTGCGTGCCGCCCGCGGGTGTCGGAATCAGATTGACGTACGACTCGCGCATCAGCGTGCCTTCTTCGCTCCATGCGACGACCCATGAAGCGCCTTCGCCTTCGGCAAACGTCTCTTCGCTCGCGCGCGAATTTTCGACGTAGCGCTCGCCTTCGAATAGCGGAATCAGCAGATCGCTGCCGTTCATGCCTTCGAGCAGGTAGCCGCGCAAACCGTCTTCGTACTTCCAGCTTTGCTGCTCACCGGTTTTCTCGTTGATGAGCGTAACTTCGACGCCCGGCAACAGCACCGCTTTCGAGCGCAGCAGGCGTTGCAGTTCGCCGAGCGGCAGGTTCGGCGAATCGAAATATTTCGGATTGGCCCACGCAGTGACGCGCGTGCCGGATTTCTTGTCGGCCTTTGTGGCAGGCCGAACTTCGAGCTGCTTCGCGACGTCGCCGTTGGCAAAGCTCAACTCGGCGACCTTGCCGTCGCGCCACACGGTGACGTCGAGGCGCGTGGACAGCGCGTTGGTGACCGACACGCCGACGCCGTGCAGGCCGCCCGAGAACGTGTAGGCGCCGCCGGCGGCTTTATCGAACTTGCCGCCCGCGTGCAGGCGCGTGAAAACGATCTCGACAACCGGCACGCCTTCTTCCGGATGGATGCCGAAGGGAATACCGCGGCCGTCGTCTTCGACCGAAACCGAATGGTCCGCGTGCAGCGTGACCGTGATTTGCCGACCGTAGCCGCCAAGGGCCTCGTCCGATGCGTTGTCGATAACTTCCTGAATGATGTGCAGCGGATTTTCGGTGCGGGTGTACATCCCGGGCCGTTGCTTGACCGGCTCCAGGCCCTTCAACACCTTGATCGACGCTTCGCTATACGCGGCGTTTGGCTTTTTCGTAGACATGGTTGACTCGGGTGCGTCGGT
>Ga0310811_10000089_pt1 | contig 141820 bp, 124 predicted proteins | sample YCmetagenome_FD_207642 | JGI IMG/M metagenome (GOLD analysis project Ga0310811, IMG submission 207642) | Soil microbial communities from experimental microcosm in Duke University, North Carolina, United States - YC | ecosystem: Engineered > Artificial ecosystem > Soil microcosm > Unclassified... | reverse complement strand
AAGCGGCCAATGCTTCGGGGGCCATCGAGAGCGGCACGCTGGCCGCCCGCTCGAAGGCGGAAGCCTACGATACCCTGCGCGCGCGGAAGCTTCGGCCGGTCTCGATCGAGACCGCCGGGAGCGCGACGCCGAAGGAAGGAACGAAGGCGGCCGCGACCGGACCGGTGCGCTCGATCGCGAACGCCCATCTCCTGCTCTTCACGGAAGAACTCTCCGAGCTGCTCGACTCCGGGCTCCAGCTCGAGCCGGCGTTGCGCATCATCGAGACCCGCCGTGCCAAGTCCGCGCTGCAGCCTGTGGCCGCCTATCTTCGTCAGCAGGTGCGCGACGGCGTGAGCTTTTCGAATGCCCTTCGCTCCTGCGGCAAATGTTTTTCCGAGCTGTTCTGCAGCATGGTTGCGGCGGGTGAGGCGGCGGGCGCGTTGCCGCGCATCCTGCGGCGCCAGTCGGAGTATTTCGCGATCATGGCTGATCTGCGCCGGAGGGTGATGATGGCGCTGGTCTATCCGAGCATCGTTTTCACGGCGGGCATCGTGCTGCTGATCATCTTCATGACGTTCCTGCTCCCCCAGCTCACTGAGCTGTTGAAGCGCAATGACCAGCAATTGCCTTTCGCAACGCGACTGCTGATCGGTACGAGCGATTTCGTCGGTCACTATTGGTGGCTGATGGCTCTGGCGGCAGCGGGAGTCGTGATGGCCTTTACGTTCTGGACCCGCACTCCGGAGGGCCGGATGACGTGGGATCGCGTCTCGCTGCGGATCCCGCTTCTCGGCAATGTCTTGCGGGGGCGTTTCTACGCGGAGTTTTCCCAGACGCTGGCCACCCTGGTGGCAAACGGCGTGACTTTGCTGAACGGGCTTTCCCTCCTCGAGCGGGCTACGTCCAACGTCTACATCCGCAAGCTGGTGCGGCGTCTTGCCGAGCGGGTGGGAGAGGGCAGCTCGTTGTCTTCATCGATGAGGGCAGGAGCCTTTTTTCCCGACGAGTTGATCGATATGATCGTCGTGGGCGAGCAGACGGGAAACCTCTCGGGATCGCTCGAGCGCAGCGCGAAGCGCTATGATCGCGAGTTCTCGAACCACATCGCCTCCATCACGAATCTCATCCAGCCGGTGACGATCATGGTCGTGGCGTTTTTCGTCGGGGGCATCGCGTACTCGATGATCACGGGCATCCTCTCCTCGGTCTCGAGCATGCGCACGCATCCCGGGCAGTCGCAGTCAGTCTCCCAATAACGACCTGGTCAGGCGATTATGACACAATTTTCGCGTGCGTAGCGGCGCGAGGCGTGTATTTTGGTTTCCAGCATCAAGAGCGGCTCGTGGAAACATGAGTCCGGCAACCTGACGAGGAGACGTCGAGGTGCCTGGTTCCTTCCGAACCGATGTGCGAGCTGGCGACAGCTTGAACTGCAGTCTCCAGTGAAGCCGCGAGAGCGGATTCCTCTCTTCGATGCGTCAATCGAACCAAAGAACGAAAAAACGCATCATGTCACACCTCGACCTCAACGAAGCCGTACCGACCACCGAGTCCGCGGTCCCCGCACTCCGCATTGCCGAGACGAATCCGGACCATCATCTCTGGAACAACAACGGCACGTGGTGGATCCACTACACGCTCCACTTGCCCGATTACACAAAGCGGCGTGTTCGCCGCTCCCTCAGCACCCGGCACTCCCGGACCGCTCGTCAACGGCGCGATGAGATCTTCGCCGATCTGCTCAGTCGGCCGCCCAGTGGGCTGAATTGATCTATTGGCCTGCCCGCATCTCCGCCTGTAGGAGTGCGGGCTGGTCATCGGCCGCGCCCACATCGCTGCGCGAAGTGTGGCGGATTGGGCATTGGGCATTGGGCATTGGGTATTGGGTATTGGGTATTGGGTATTGGGTATTGGGTATTGGGCATTTCTGGCTAGAGAGAGTTACATGCAAATATTCTCTCTCGAGTACTCGTTCTTACCGAGGGGCGCATGGGGACGAAATTCGTCGCCCCTGACTTCCTCCGATGGATCGGGACGGGCTGTTTTATCCGCCGATTAACGGTGCCGTATCGCTTGAGAACAACGTGTTACAAGGCTGCCTTAGCCTTGCTGCGGCAGTTGAAAAAGGCGCACATCTGCCGCTGAATGCTTGCAAGACTGAGAGTGAAATATCCCCGCTTTCAGGGATTTCAGACAATAACAAAGAAAGGTAAAGACATTCAGCGTTTGATTTTTGGCATTCGTTGGCTTTCTTTAATCCCTATCCCTCCCCGATTATGGCGAACACGTTTTTCCCCCGACTTCTTGGTCTCCCGCGGCACCTGGCCTTTGCGGCTGGCGGCGCACTTTTATTGAGCGTCCCGGCTTCCGCGCAGTGGATTGGCGCGTCCGCGGATACGACCAACGACTCCGCGCATGATTACAATGCGATCGGAAATTGGTCGGGAGGGACGATCAATGATACTTTTTCCGCTTCCACTGTCTTGGGCGGGGATACGACGATTTATTTCAGCGGGGATCGTACGACAACGGGAGATCTGACGTTCAACCAGACTGGTACGGGAGCGCTGACCTTGCAGGGCGGTGGAGGCGGAACGCCCGCTGATCACACGCTGGCCTTGCAAGGCGGAATCAACGCGAATACGGCTGCGGGACCAGTCGTTCTCGGAAGTGCCACGAGTGGCAGTAATCTGAATATCGATCTCGGGGGCGCGGAGCGGACGTTCGCCGCGCAAGCGGGGAATACGCTTACCGCGCTGAATACGGTCTCGAACGGCAGCATCGTCGTCTCCGGGGGCGGCACGGTCCAGCTCGGTGGGACGAATACCTTTGCCGGCGGCATCGTGGTCGCGAATGGCACGCTCAATAGTTACGGAGAGAATGCGACCTCTGCCTTTGGCTCGGGGACGATCACTCTTGGCGGAGGCGATGGGACGGGAAATGCGATCCTCGGTCACGCGAGTGGCAGCAACAGCATCGCGAATGCGATCACCGTGGCGACGGGCACGGGATTGCGCTCGATTGCACCGGGCTCGGGCAACGACACATACTCCGGGGCGATCACCCTGGCGAACAACCTGACGCTCGCGTCCTCGAGTAATGGGGCATTGAATATCAATGGGGGAGTCACCGGCACGGGAAACATCACGGTGAACCAGACGGCGGCGACGTACACGAGCTTCTCGACAGGGGATCTGAACTTCGCCGGCACGTTGACGAACGAAAGTACCGGGACGGGCGACGTGACGATTAACAGCGCGATCGGCGCGAATGTGACCGGCCTCGTGCAGAACAGCCTGACCAGCACGCTGGTCGTGACCGGGAATCATGACGCATTCACCGGCGGGCTGACGATCACGGCTGGGACGCTGCGGGTGCAGAGCGGTGGAGCGATCGCGGGTGCGGTGAGCGGGACTGGCACGGCGGCGATCGCCGGCGGAGGAGAGGTCACGCTCACGGGTGATCTTTCCGGATTCACAGGCCTTTACGACGTGCAGACGACCGACGGAGGCAAGCTATCGATCAAAAATACGAATACCGCAGTGGGGTCCTCGATCCACGTCGCCGCCGGAGCGACCTTTTTTGCGGAGAATGTGAGCGTGAACAGCGACATCACGGTGGCAGGCTCGGGAAATAACGAGGATCGCGGTGCGCTGCGGCTCAATAGCGGAACGACCGTCAACGGGAACGTGACGCTCGCCGGCAATACGACGGTGGGCGGCGGGGGGACGATTGCGGGCGTGATCAGCGATGGCGGGGCGGCGGCATCGCTGGGAACCTCGGGGACCGATGGAAACATCACGCTCACGGGGGCGAACACTTTCACGGGCGGCGCCTTCGCCAATGCCGGTGGCAACTTGCGCACGGGAGCGACCGGAACCTTTGGCAATGGCAATGTGACCGTGGCCTCGACCGGAACGCTCACGCTCGGCAACTTCGAATCGATCAGCAACACGGGCACATTGTTCGTCGCCGAGGATTCATTCGTGGTGCTGGGAGGCGGGGCGGGTGTCGAGACCATCGCCGCGCTCATCGATACAACGACCAATACCTCCATCGCGGCCGGTACCTACAGTGCGGCACAGTTGAACGCCCTTTTCGGAAACAACGGCGTCTTCTCCGGAGACGGATCAATCACCATCGCCGCCGTGCCTGAGCCAATGACGATCGGCCTGCTGGGGGCCGGGCTGGCTCTGCTCGCCGTTCGCCGCCGCGCGAACCGCGTCGTGTAAAACTGTTCCTAGGGGATTGGGATCAGAAAAGGGCGTCTTCGGACGCCCTTTTTTGCTGCGCAGAGCGAGCGGAGCGAGAATTTCCCGTGGCCGGGGTTTACGGCTTCGGTGCGGCGCCGTAGACGTTGAATTCCGAGATGCTCCACCAAGGGCCGTCCGTCGTCTCGTTCTCCGTAATGCGGATGTAGCGGGCGTTTTGCGGATCGATGGTGATGGTTGTGGAGTTGGATTCTCCCGTACCGCTGGCCACCGGCGGTCCCCAATTCGAGCCATCGGTGGAAAGGTGGACCTCATATTTCCGGGGGTGGTCGCCACCGGATTGGTGAAGGTCGATCTCGAAGATTTTCTTCACCGTGCCCATGTCGACTTGAAACCACTGACCGGGTGCCTGGTGCGTGCCGGTGCCCCAGCGAGTATCGGGATTCCCGTCGAGCGCGTTGGCAGCGGGATCTTTATCGGAGCTGGCCGACGCGGTGGCGACCCAGCCTTTGCGGTCGAATTCCACCGTCGTCATGGCCTCCGAGACTTCGGTGCCCCGGGTCACGCCGCTGTCGTTCACGGAATCGACGGTGAAATAATATTTCTCGTCGGTGTTCAGGCCGGAGATCTCGAATTTGTTCTGACCGTAGACCTGGGAGTTCTGGAACAGCCGGTCGGGGGAGATGCCGTAGCGGATGATGTAGAAATCCGCGCCGGGAACGGGATTCCATTTCAAAGCCGCGCGCCGTTTCTCGGGCAATCGCTGCACGGTCAGTCCACCGACTTTCGCGGGTGGCTGGCCGAGGCCGCTGCCAAAGATGCGCAGGCCGCTGACCGAGAACTTCATCCCCGCGGGAGTATGCACGTTCGTGAGGCGGACGTAGCGCGCCTGCACGGGCTTATCGAGCTCGACGTAGTCGTGTGGCGCGTCACGGTCGTTGTCCTTGCGGGAGACGATGGTCGCCCAGGTTTTGCCGTCGTTCGAGGCCTCGAGGAGATAACGGTAGGCGGCATCGTTTTTATCCAGCCGGCCGAGAGTGGTGCAGCCCTCGTCGGCGAAGTTGGTTTGCACGGCGCGGATCTCGCAGGTTTTCCCGAGATCGACGGCCAGCCATTCGCCGGGATTGCCCGTGGCGGCCGACCACCAGGTGCGGATGTCCTCGTCGAAGGCCAGCTCCGGGGCATGGTCAGGGAGGGAAGACGAGGCCCGGGTTTCCTTGCGGTAGGAGACGAGCATCCAGCCGGGAGAGTTGTTCTGGAAGGGCTTTGGGGCGAGCCCGGGCACGTATTGAGGGTAGTCGCCGAGATAGGTGTCGGTCGCGAGCTCGGCCGGGGCGGAGCCGCTCGGCAGGAAGGCGGTCGGGAAGACGGTGATCCGTCGCTCAAAGGACTGCCGGACGCCGATCAGTCCGCAGGTGGAGTGCCACCAGTTGCCCTTCGCATCCTGGAAGGTATTCCCGTGCCCCGTTCCGGTGATGAAGCCGGTAGGCTTCAGGCAAAAGGGATTGTAGGGTGCATAGGTGAAGGGGCCGAGGGGATGCGTGGAAGTATAGACGCCGTCGCCATACCATTTCCGCTCGGTGCCGGGGCCGGCGTATTGCAGGTAGTAGACGCCGTTGTATTTGGTCATCCACGCGCCCTCGATGAAGGGCTCGCCACGTCCTTTTGCGATCTCGGCGTCGGTGGCGTCGAGGTCCTTGAGCTCCCAGCCGTGCCGCGCAGGATCCGCTCGCAGGCAATCGACCGGCTGGCCGATCTGTTTGAAGGTCTTCGCGTCCAGCTCGACGGCGCGGATGGGATCCTTCGCCGAGGTGCCGAAGTACACGTAGATGCGGCCGTCGTCGTCCACGAACATCGCGGGGTCGGTGTAGTTCTCGAGCGCGGCGGCTTTCGTCCACTGGCCTTTCACCGGATCGGGGGAAGTGAAAATCGCATTCGTGCTGCCTGCGGCGTAAAACAAATTGCCGCGGATGATCTCGACGGCGGGTGCGTAGTTTTCCAATGGCAGGCCGGTGGGGATGACGAGTTCCCAATGCGCAAAATCCTTCGAATGCCAGTAACCGCCGCTCTTCGAGGCGAAGAGCCAGTATTCGCCCTTCCACCAGACGATCACGGGGTCGGCGGCCTCACGGCGGGAGGGCAAATCCGGATAGAACCGATAGGAGAGATCGAGGGGGTTGCAAAAAGTCGACGGCTTGGCAGCCTCGGCAGCTTGGGTATCACCCACTAGGGGGAGATAGGCCGCCATGACCAAAGCGGTGGAGATGAGTTTGCGAACCATGCGAAGAGGTTTTAGCGGAACCGATTTCGGAGACAATGAAAAGCGGGGCGGGTAGGGAGGAAGCTTCTGCGTTGTGTTGGCGGAAATCCGGCGTAGCTATGGATGCTTTGGAAGAAATGGATCAAGCAAAGGCGGGCGGCGGGCGAGGAGGGGCAATCTGGAGGAATTCGGCTCTGCGAATTCTCTTCGCGATGATGGTGGCGGCTGTGGTCATTGGGGCATTGATGTGGGGAGCAAAGCCTCGGGCGGTAACGCCTCCGATCGCCTCGCCGATTTCCGACCCACAGCAAGTCGCGCTTGCACAGGCTCAAAAGATGCTTGCGAGGGATTTCCAACTGCCGGCGGATGCGATGTTCAGCAGCTACGTGACAGATAATAATACGGGGGCTGCAGAACTCGGAAGCGGGATCTGGGAGGCGTGGGGCAAGGTGGACTTTCGAGACCAGCATAGCAGCAATGTTCATCGGGATTGGCACGTCGCCTGGAATCGAGCTACGGGCCGCGTGATCTACCGCAAACTCGGGGCGCAGGAGGTAGGGAACTATGCCGAGGCGCTGGGGGCATCGAAGGCCTATCCTCAGACGCCTGACGCCGCCGACTGACCACACGCACAAGGTGTGCGGGAAGCGATCTTCGTCTATGAAGACTTTTTGCATCCTGGCCTCGGTGGTTCTTTTCCCGGCTTTCCTGCAGGCTCAGACGGCGACATCCGACGACGCGACCAACGCCGGTTCCAAGGTCGGGACTGGCACGTCCATCGATATCCCCGTGGAAACCGGTCCGAAAACTTCGCCGGAAAATCCGACTTCCGGGGCGATCATCGCTTCTCCGTCTGGCAAGCCTGGGGATACCACACCGGTCCCTCCCGCGAATGGTGGCGCTGGGACAGGCACCTCCGCGCAGCCTGTTCCTCCGGGGGGCGCCCCTTCGATTCCCGGGTCGAATCGCTGAGGCGGTCGATTTCTTTGCCGGATCGTTCCCGGCTGGTGGGCCTGAAAACAGAACACCCCGGGAGGGCCACTCCCGGGGTGTTCATTTGAATGCTCAGCTTAGGCTTAGAGCGGAGTGACGACTTTCACTTTTACCTTTGCAATCGAAGAGGCGACTCCGTTGCCGCCGATTGCCTTCACAGAGATCGTATTGGTGCCGGGTTTCAGCTTGGCCGTGAACTTCCAGTTCGTGGTGCCTTTCGCTTTCTTGAACTTTCCGCTGCCAATCTTGTATTGGACTTGGGTGATCCCGGCTCCGCTCGTGGCGGTTCCTTTGATGACGAGTGAGGTTTTGGTCGTGGTGACCTTTTTGCTGCCTTTGATTTTCACCGTCGTAGTGAAAGGCGCAGGGAAGCTGGCGGGCTGGATCGCCAAGGCGCGGGCAATGGTGCCGGCCGGGAAGTTGCCGATCATCGTAGCGACGCCGGTCGAGATGTTGACGTTGTAAAGGACGCCATTCGTGGCGAGCAATGCGGTCGAGCCAGAGATATCGAAACCGGAATCGGATGCCGCGCTAAGACCGATGCCCCACATGGTGGCCCCCGCTTCGCTGATTAATCCGCCGGCAATGATATTGGTTGACGTGCAAAGGTTGTGATTGTCGCCGGCATTGACGATGTAAAACTGCGAGGGTCCTCCGTAGGAGGTCGTGGTGTACGCCGCGCCACTGAACGCCGGAAACATGCTTTGAGCCGTGAAAACATCGGTGTCCCTTACCGCGGTGGCAGTATTCGGATCGATCGTGAAATTATAATTGACCCCTACAGCCTGAAAGCGGTCCGTTGCGGGATTAAAAGCGAAGCCCCAGTTACCTTCGCCAGCGGTCGATGGAGCGAGCGCGGTCAGGTTGCTTCCGATCTGCTGTGCTGCACCGCCAGTACTGATGACAAACAGCCGATAGTCGCTGCCTACTTTGCCGAGAGCCCACAGCGAACCGACGCCGGGGTTGGCTGCGCCTGAAGGCTGTACTGTGGTACGCATCTTCATATTTACCAGCGTAGTCGTGGCGGGAAGGCCGGTGATGGCCGTATCCACGACGGTGCCAGGGCTGGCTGAATCAAAGCGCAGCAGATGGTTGTTATCCGTCAAAGCATAAACGGTAAGAGCACCTGCATGGGGAGTCGCGACGACCATCGAAGCGGCGGCAAGAATGGTGGCAAACGTGAGTTTCATAGACTTAATGGTATTGTGGCTTAGGATTTGTGCCAACAGATTTTTGCCAATCGCCTGCGAACAGACGTCACGAATGGGAATTCTCGCTTCGATGGCGTATGTCTGGTTAAACGTACGACGTGAACGAACTCGGTTTCGATCTGGTCATGCTGGCGGTGTCCTTCCTGGCAGGACTGGTCGGGGCGCTGATTGGCCTGGGTGGGGGCGTGATCATCACGCCCATCCTCGTACTCGGGTTCGGCATCGACATCCGGTATGCCATGGGGGCGGCGCTGGCCTCCGTGATCGCGACCTCCTCGGGTGCGGGCGCGGCTTATCTCCGGGATGGGGTGAGTAATATGCGCATCGGGCTTTTCCTGTGCGTGGCCACGACGCTGGGCGCGGTGGGCGGCGCGATCGTCGCGGGGAAGACGGATGCGAATGTCTTGTCGCTGATTTTTGGGGTGGCCCTGCTCGTCACAGCGGGACTGTCGCTCCGGAAAAAGGAGGATTCGGAAGGTGCAAGCCTGCCGGTGAATGCTGTTGCTGAACGTTTGCGATTGGACGACGAGATCGCGACACCATCCGGCTCGACGTCTTATCATGTGCAACACGTAGGCTGGGGATTTCTCGTGATGGTCGTTGCCGGAGTGCTCTCCGGGCTGCTCGGTATCGGCTCGGGCGCGTTCAAGGTGCTGGGCATGGACCAGGTGATGCGCATCCCCTTCAAGGTCACGACGGCGACCAGCAATTTCATGATCGGCGTCACGGCGGCGGCGAGCATCGGCATTTATCTGAAAAACGGCTACCTCGACCCGTTGCTTGTCTTTCCGGTCGCCCTTGGCGTGCTGGCGGGGGCTTTCGCCGGGGCACGGCTGCTGAGCGTGGTGCCGGCGCGCCTGCTCAAATTCATTTTCATCACGGCCATCTTCGGGGTGGGCGTGCAAATGATCGCCAACGGACTGAAATGAACGAAGATCGTCTCCGCCTTCTGCTCTCCCGCCTCATGATCTGGGGTGTCGTGCTCTCGGCCGTCGTGATGCTGCTGGGCGGGATCATCTTCCTTGCCCGGCATGGCGCGCAGATCCCCGGGGATCGGAAGTTCAATGGCGAGCCAGCGGATCTGCGGCATCCCGTCGCAATCATCGAGGCCGCGGCGCAGGGCAACGATGATTGCCTGATCCAAGTGGGCGTGTTGCTATTGTTATTCAACCCGCTGGCGCGAGTGGCACTGGCGGCTCTGGGCTATATTGCGTCCCGGGACCGGCTCTATGCAGGGATCGCGGCACTGGTCTTCGCGGTGTTGGTGGTCAGCTATTTCGTCTAACGGTCAGCAGGGAGGATACTGGCGGATATATTCACGGACCGCGTCCTGCCAGGGACGAGGGATGACCTTCGTCAACTGCGTGAAGCGGCCGGTGGACATCACCGTGTAGATGGGGCGCTCGGCGACGAAGGCCTCCATGTCCTTCAGCTCCAGAGGAGCGACCTTGGTGGTTTTCACCGGCAGGCCCTGCTCGGCGGCGCAGGTGAGGGCGTGCTCGCCGTATTCACGCCAGGTGCAGGCACCGGAGTTGCAGAGGTGATAAATGCCGCCGGGGGCTTCTGCCTGTACCAACAGAGCGAGCCAGTCGGCGAGATCCTCGGTGTAGGTCGGCGTGGACCACTTGTCCGCGATGGCCGAGACTTTTTCCTGCCCCAGCGCGCGACTGAGGAGCATGTCGAGGAAGCTGGGCTTTTCGGGGCCGAACACCCAGGCGACACGGGCGACGATGGCTTCCGGCAAGGCGGCGAGGACGGCGAATTCTCCGTCGGCTTTCGACTGCCCGTAGATGCTGAGTGGACTGGGCGCGGCTTCCTCATCGTAGGGCTCGCGCTGGCGGCCGTCGAAGACGTAGTCCGTGCTGATATGAATGAAACGCGCGCCGGTTTTGGCGCACCGCTCGGCGGCACGCCGCGCGGCGATCGTATTCGCCAGGCGCGCTTCCTCGGGCTGACGTTCGCAAGCGTCGACGTTGGTGTTTGCGGCGCAGTTGATGACCCAGTCGAAGGACTCATCGAGGCAGCGATCGATCGTGGCAGGATCGAGAAGGTCGAGTTCAGGACGGGCGAAGCCCCGCACCTCGGGCGTGAAGCTGGCTCCAGCCTCCGACGGCGTCGTCCACTTGCGAGCCAGGGCCGCACCCAGGCGGCCGCGGGAACCTAATATGGCAATCTTCATCGGGTCAGCAGCGGTTCCCACCAGGTGCGATGATCGAGATACCATTGGACGGTCTCGCGAATACCGTTTTGAGCGGCATGGATGGGTTTCCAGTCCAGCTCGGTGCGGATTTTGGACGAATCGATGGCATAGCGGCGGTCGTGACCAAGGCGGTCGGTGACATACTCGATGAGCGAGCGCGGTTTGCCCAGCGTTTCGAGAATGAGATCGACGACGTCGATATTCCTCATCTCCGAGTCGGCACCGAGGTTGTAAACCTCGCCTGGGCGGCCCTCCAGCATGGCGGCGACCACGCCGCGGCAATGATCGTCGACGTGGATCCAATCCCGCACGTTGAGTCCATCACCATAGACGGGAAGACGCTCGTCGCGCAGGGCACGGGTGATCATGAGTGGGATCAATTTTTCCGGGAACTGGTAGGGTCCGTAGTTGTTCGAGCAACGGGTGATGACAACTTCCTGACCGTAGGTCTTGTGCGCGGCGAGGGCGAGAAGGTCGGCGGAGGCTTTGCTGGCCGAGTAGGGTGAGCTTGGGTCGATGGGGGAGGTCTCGGTGAAACGGCCGGTCGCGCCGAGCGAGCCGTAGATCTCATCGGTGGAGATTTGTACGAACCGCTTCACGCCGTGCTTGCGGGCGAGCGAGAGGAGGACGCCGGTGCCGGCGACATTGGTGTGGATGAAGTTCTCCGGCGAGTCGATGCTGCGATCGACGTGCGACTCCGCCGCGAAGTTCACGATCGCGAAGTATTTATGCTGCGCGAGGATGGCATCCATCGCGGCCACATCTGCGATGTCGGCCTGGTGAAATTCGTAGCGGTCGGCGTACGCGCCGGCCACGCCGTTCAGATTTTCGGGATTGCCCGCATAGGTGAGCGCATCCACGTTGGTGACAAACTCCGGCTGATAATGCTCCAGAATGAAGCGAACAAAATTGCTGCCGATGAACCCGCAGCCGCCGGTGATGAGAAGTCGCATGGCGGTGTTTCTAGCAGAGAGGCAAAAGCGCCTGCAACCGTCTGGTATCAATGCCAGCGTTGTGCAAATTGCTGCCGCTGGCCGGGGTTTGTGCGGCTGAACGATGCAGACATCACGGCGATCGCCGGGTTCCTGAACATCGGTGAGTACGAATTCGTCCAGCAGTACACGCGGCTGCGCCCGAAGCGGGACGGCCTGGCGCTGATCGACAAACCGAATGGCGAATGCATCTTCCTCGAGGGGATCGATTGTACGATCCAGCCGGTGAAACCGCACCAGTGCGGTGGTTTTCCGAACGCATGGAATTTCCCCGGCTGGAGGGAATCCTGCGAGGCGATCCCGGTCGAGCGTCCGGCATCTATTTCGTCAGCTTGACCCCGAGGGCGACGAGGCTGGCGAAGATCACGACGGCGGGGAGGGCGCCAAGGGAAATAGCCGCGATCACGGGCCATTTCCTCGCGCCCAGGGCCATGGCGAGGAGCGCACCGGCCTGAGGGCCAATGGTGACCGGGGCCAGCAGTCCGAGCGCGGGAAGGCCGAAGCGCCGCCACACGCGGACGATGAAATGGGGGTGTTCGGCATGGGGGTCGATCTTCAGTTTTCCCATGAGCCAGGCTTGTTTCTCCGCACTGAGGATAAAGGCGGCGAGTCCACCGGAAGAGTAGCCCAACCATGCGCAGAGGGCGGCAAGCCACAGCGGCAGTCCGAGCGCTTTCCCAGCGGGAATCGCCCCGATCAGATAAAGAAAGCCTGTTCCAAAAGTGGAGGCACAGGCAAAGACCCAATACATGGCGGGATATTGGCCGAAGGACGCCGCGATTGCCACATTCGCGATGTTATTCGCGCAATTCCTGCTAGAACGACCGTGTGCTGCGATTCCTCCTCACCTTCGCTTGCCTGCTGGCCGTGGCGGCCTGCCAAAAAACCGCGCCGTCGACGACGCCACCGCTGCCCGTCAGCTACGCCTCGGCGACCACGGCCGACGTGCCGATGTATGTGGAGACTTTCGGGAATTGCGAGACAGTCGCCTCGGTGACGATTGTGCCGCAAGTCACGGGCATCCTGGCGGAAACGAAGTTTACCGAGGGAACGTTCGTCAAAGCGGGCCAGCCGATTTTCCAGATCGATCCCAAGCCATATCAGGCCGCGGTGCAGCAGGCGCAGGGCGACCTCGAGACCGCGCAGGCGAATCTGGTGGATGCGCAGCAAAAGCTGACCCGCCAGCAGGCGCTCTACAAAACCAAGGTCAATGATGTGCAGGATCTGCAGGATGCCCAGGCGGCCATGCAGGCGACGCAGGGAAATGTCACGTCCTCCCGAGCGGAACTCGATAATGCAAAAATCAATCTCGGCTACTGCACGATCAATTCCCCCATCGAGGGGAAGACCGGGCCTTACCTGATCAACACGGGCAATCTGGTCACCGCGAACTCTTCGAAGCTGGTGAACATCCAGACGATCAGCCCGATCTATGTGGACTACACTTTCTCCGAGGCTGATCTGGGCAAGTTACGGCAGTGGATCGACGAGGACGGCCTCGATGTTGAGGTGACGGTGCCCGGGGACGAAGGCCCCATCGAGACCGGGAAGATGCATTTTTTCGACAATCAGATCGCAAGCGGGACAGGTACGCTGATGATGCGCGCGACATTTCCGAATCAGGATCAGCGCCTGTGGCCGGGGCAGTTCGTCGATGTGAGGGTCATTCTCACGGTTCTGAAAAATGCGGTCGTTGTTCCCGCGGAGGCCGTACTGGTGGGGCAGACCGGTGATTACGTCTTCGTGCTGCAGGAGGACAACACCCTGGCCATGCGCCCGATCGAGAAGGGGCAGCGCGAAGGTGACCGTATCGTCATCAAGAGCGGCCTCTCGGTCGGCGAGAAAGTGGTGACGTCCGGCCAGATCGCGCTCGCAGCCGGCGAGAAGGTTGCTCCCGTTGCGACGCCGACTCCCGCACCTCCTGCCCGATGAACCTTTCCGAACCATTCGTCCGGCGGCCTGTGATGACGACACTCGCGGCGTTGTCCGCGCTGGCGTTTGGGATCACGGCTTTTCTAACGCTGTCGAACAGCGACCTGCCGAACGCCGCCTATCCGGTGATCACGGTCACGACGAATTTCCCGGGGGCGAGCCCGGAGATCATGGCCGACAACGTCTCGACGCCACTCGAGCTGCAGATGATGCAGATCCAGGGGCTCACGCTGGTGACGTCGCAGAACATGACCGGCACCTCGACGATCGTGCTGCAGTTCGCGCTCGATAAGAAGATGGAGTCCGCGGCGACCGATGTGCAGGCGGCCATCCAACGGGCGATGGGGAATCTGCCTGCGGCGTTGCCCGCACCGCCATCCTTCCAACTCACGAATCCGAACGACAAGCCGATCTCCTATATCGGCGTCTCGAGCGACACGATGCCGCTCGGGCAGCTCTACGACTACGCGAACAACCTCATCGCCCAGCGCATGTCGATGATCAGCGGGGTGTCGCAGGCGAGCGTGTACGGCTCTCCGCGAGCGGTACGGATCAAGGCCGACCCGAATGCCCTCGCCGCCCGTGGCGTGACTTTGCCGGATCTCTCGACGGCCATCCAGAACGCCACGGTCTTCCAGCCGGCGGGTACCTTGAACGGTCCGCGCCAATCCTACACCCTCGATCCCAACGGGCAGCTCATTCACGCGGAGGACTACAAGGATGTGATTGTGCGCTATGAAAAAGGCGCCCCGGTGCGGGTGCGCGACGTGGCGACGACGGTTGAGGGCCAACAGAGCGAGTATCTGAACCTGCGCATGTGGATCTCCGGGCAGGCTGAACGTCCGTCCACCAATGTCATCGCCATCACCGCCGGGCCGGGTAGCAACGCGGTGGAAGTCGCGGAAAACGTACGCAAGACGCTCGATGACATCCGCACCTCGTTGCCGAAGTCGATCCAGACTAAAATCATCTACGAGCGGTCGACGCAGATCCTGGACTCGATCGCCGACGTGAAGTTTACGATCCTGCTCGCTTTTGCACTGGTCGTTCTCGTGATCTTCCTGTTCCTCGGGCGGCTGCGCGAGACGGTGATCCCGACCTTCGCGCTGCCGATGGCGTTGTTCCTGACCTTTGCCATGATGAGCATCTGTGGCTTCGGGCTCGATAATCTCTCGCTGATGGCGCTCACCCTGGCCGTGGGGTTCCTCGTCGACGATGCCATCGTGGTGCTCGAGAATACGGTGCGTCATCTCGAGATGGGCGAGCCGCCGCTCATGGCCGCGCTCAATGGCGCGAAGGAAATCAGCTTCACCGTGCTGTCGATGACGCTCTCGCTCTCGGCGGTTTTCATTCCGCTGGTCTTCATGCCGGGATTGCTCGGGCGAATGTTTCATGAGTTCGCGCTGACGATCGTTTTCGCGATCCTCATGTCCGGTGTCGTGGCGATCACACTCTCGCCGATGATGTGCGCCCGACTGCTTAAAAAGCGGGCGCCTTCGGATCGCAGCTATGTCGAGCGGAAGGTAAATGCGGTGTTTGCCTCGATCCATCGCGGCTATGGCCGTTCCCTGCGCTGGATGCTCGGTCGGAAATGGCTGGCCATCCTGGCCTGGGTGGCTTGCCTGGTGGGTTCCGTGCTTCTCTATCAGGCGGTGCCGAAGACGTTCCTGCCCGTGGGCGATAGCGGCACGATGCTGGGGCCGTTTATCGCCCGGGAGGGGACATCGCCGGCGCAGATGGAGGACTATCAGGCGCGCATCATGAAGATCCTTGAAGCGAGCCCATATCTGCAGAAATGCGTCACGGCGACGAATATCGGCTTCCTGCCCAGCTCGATGGGGATCGTCTGGACGGAGTTGAAGCCCGAGGGGCAGCGCCCGCCGATCGAGGACGTCTATGCGGCGATCAATGGACAGATCTACGAGCAGATTCCCGGGGTGTTGCCGCTGGTTCGGCCGGTGCCGACCTTGCAAATCTCGGCCGGAGCCACTTCGAATCAACAAGGCGAGTTTGCCTATACCCTGACCAGCACGCAGCCGGATCAACTCTACGCAGCCGCTGGAGACCTCCTCACGAAGCTGCAGCGCGAGCCGGGTTTTCTCCAGGTCTCGAGCGATATGCGGCATCAGGTGCCGTTCCTCGATATCGAGATCCTGCGCGATCAGGCCCATAGTTACGGAATCGACACGGCGACGGTCGAGGAAGCGATGCTGCTCGGTTACTCCGGGAATCGTATCGCGCAGATCATGACGCCGCTCAATCAATACAATGTCGTTCTTGAGCTGCAGGACGATGTGCGCCGTTACCCGCAGGGCCTCGAGCGGTTGCGCATCCGCTCGGCCGACGGGGGGATGATTCCCTTGCGGTCCGTGGCCAAATGGAAGTCTTCCACCGGGCCGGAGACGATCAACCACATCAACCAGATCACCTCGGTGACAATCTTCTTCAACTTGCAGCCGAACTTTCCCGTGGGGACGGCGACGAACAGGCTGGATGCCCTGGCGAGGGAAACCCTGCCCGTGGGCATTCACGGCAGCCTCGCGGGCGAAGCCCAGCAGTTTCAGCAGACGGTGTCGGGCATGGTGGTCTTCCTCTTCATCGCGATCTTCGCGATGTACGTGATCCTGGGCATTCTTTACGAGAGCTACATCCACCCGATCACGGTCCTCAGCACTCTGCCGACCGCGGGGGTTGGCGGCCTGCTCGTTCTGTGGCTTTCCGGGATGAGCCTCTCGCTCTATGGGTTCATCGGGTTGTTTCTGCTCATCGGCATCGTGAAGAAGAACGCCATCATGGTGGTGGACTTTGCGATCCAGCGGTTGAGGGAAGGACGGGCGCTGAACGATGCGATCGTGGAGGCGTGCGAGGAACGCCTGCGGCCGATCCTGATGACGACTTTTGCCGCGGTCTTCGGCGCCATCCCCATCGCGGCGGGCTTCGGGGCGGATGGCGCCAGCCGCCAGCCGCTCGGACTTTGCATCGTGGGTGGCCTGCTGGTCTCGCAGGTGCTGACGCTCTACGTGACGCCGGTGTTTTATTTCTACATGGAGAAATTCCAGGAACGGGTGCTGGACCGGATCGCGTTTTTCCAGCGCGGTGACGCGGCGGAGGTCTAGGAACCCGGGCGATCCTCCAGGGCAAGAATATGGCGGCGCTTCTCGTCGTAGGGCAGAGCGTGGAAGAGACGGATTTCTTCCACCCGCCGGGAAGCGGCGAGGGACTCGAGGTATCCCGTGTAGGTCCGGGCCAGTCTGGTCGTCTCCATGTAACGCTCGCGGAGATTGGCGTTGCGGTAGGCGTGCGGGTTGCGCGACTCGAAAAGATGGAAACGGATCCAGCGTCGATCGAATTTCGTAAGCGGCTTCGGATTTCGGAAGAAAGCCATGAAGAGCGTGAGGACCAGATAGGTGTCCACACTGGCCTGGAGTTCCAGATTGCGCGCGTAGTCCTCGCTGTGCGTCGGCGTGGTGCCCTGGTGAAACTGGATCGCGGCGTGAAGGGCGTGGTCGATCTCCTCTACGAAGGCAATGAGCTCTCGGATGTTGTGCTCGCTCAAGCCCGCGCGAGGATCGTGCCGCTCGAGCTGCTCGATGAGCCATTTGGAATAGTAGATGCCGATCCGGAGCTGGCCATCGGAGGCGCGGAGGAAGGTGCGTGCCGTCTCGGCGAGTTCCGCGGCCTGGGCACCGGCCAGGGCTGTGAGCTGGCGGCTCCGGCCGGAGTCGACGAGGCAATCCTCCAGGTTGACGCCGATATTTGCGTAGGTGCGCTCGAAAAGAGATTGGATCTCGCTAAAGAGCGTCTTCATTCCCGGATCGGGCAGGGATGCAGATGGAGGAGGCGGCCGGCCAGATCGTTGAGGGCCACGCGTGCCTCGCGGAAGCCGTCGGCCAGTTCGTGGTAGATGGCGGTGAGATCGAATCTCCGTGCATCGCGATGCTCCGCCGCCACGCGGAAGCTGGCCCGGCCGATATCCTCGTAAAAGGAGAGGTCGGGAGCTCCCCGCCGCGCCCGCTTGTCGATATTCTCGGAAAACAGGCCGCTGAGGAAGAGCGCGTAGTTGGCCAGATGGGTGCGGAGTAGAAAGGCCTCCGAAGGGGAGGCCTCGCGGATGGCGAGGAGAATGTCCGAGACGTAGCGCATCTCGATGTCGCGATGGGGATCGATGCGCTGCACCCGGGCGGTGGAGGTGAAGGTATCCAGCATGGCGGCGATGTAGTCGGCCGCATCCCGGCTGGAGACGGCGGTATTCTTCAACACGCGCCGGCAAAGGACGTAAAAGTAGAGCGAGGTGGAAATCTTCAGCGAATCCGCGGAATCCAGGATCGCGGAAGCGAGCGCGTCATGCTCGAGGATTTCATCCCGAGTGTCGGCATCGATAAGCAGTTCCTGGAGGGAAACCGCGTCACGTGGGGAGTGAGAGAGAGACCGGACGATGAAATCAAAATCGTCCGCCGTAAACCGAGCCCTGCAGTTGGCGTGGATCATCGGGTCTTTGACTAAAGCATCGCGCGTGCCATGCAAAAATCAACCCGGGATCGAAAAGGCGAGGTGCCTTTCCGGAGGTGGATGGAGCTATCGAGGAGTCTTCAATCCCGCGACGATGCCTTGCGCCTCGTATCCGGCTTTCAATGAGAGCTGGGCCCGATGCAAGGCACGTTCGCTCTGGGCCTTGTCCTCCGATGCCTTCGCCAGGGCAAGATCGAAGGCCTGCTGCTGGCTTTGCAGTTTCGCCGCTTGGGCGGAGATCTGTCTGGTATCTTCGGAATGCTGCCGGGTTTCGTAAATCAAGGCGGCAAGGCTGAAGCACAAGGCAAGGGAGAGGATAGTGATCAGGACGTCCTTCATCCTCGAGGGAGGGACGTGTGTCGGTGATTGAGGAGATTCCGAGTTCATCTTTGCGTAGGGAAAGATGCTCCATCTTTTCGTCTTAGCACGTGCCAAATCGAGGGAATATCCTTGCCGGGTGGACAGTGCCGGCAGAGCACAGGCCGTGGTGAAACGAAAGCCGATAAGAAAAATCGGAAGTCGGTTAAGCATTTTTTCCGGCTTCTTTCAAGAGGGTGATATCGCCTGCTATTAAGGGCTAAGAGTTTTTTGACAATTCCAGATGAAAGACGATCTTTTATCTGTGGCTGAGCGCGAGACAGTTCCCGAGGAGATGGGCGATGACAAGCCGCCGGGGTTCTATGAAGGCGAGGAGTCGAGGCGGCGCTTCGAAGCGGGGCTGGAGGCCTCTCTCCGTGAAAAAGGCTTTCACAGGCTTTCGGAATCCATCGGTGACGCGATCGATCATTCCCGCCAGGACGAGAATCACCGGGTCTGAGAGACAAGCTTGGGAGCTCTTTACTCGAAAAGCTCGTTCTGCACGCGGCCTGGCGCTTCCAGTCCGAGCTTGCGATAGGCTCGAGTGAGGGCGACACGACCCTGAGGGGTGCGCTTCAAGTAGCCTTGCATGATGAGATAGGGTTCGTGAACTTCCTCGAGCGTGCCGGGTTCTTCGCCGGCGGCGACGGCCAGCGCGTTCAACCCTACCGGGCCGCCATCGAATTTCATGATCAAGCTCTCGATGATCCGTTTGTCCATCTCGTCGAAGCCGTCCTCGTCGACATCGAGCATGGTGAGCGCGGCCGCCGCGACATCTTTGGTGACGTGACCCTTGGCTCGGACCTGGGCGAAATCCCGGACCCAGCGCAGATAGTTGTTCGCGATACGGGGCGTGCCCCGCGAGCGACGCGCGATCTCGAAAGCGCCGTCCGCGTCGATTTCAACCTCCATGAGACCGGCGCTGCGGAGGACGATCTTCGTGAGCGGCGCTACGTCGTAGTAATCGAGGCGGCAGTTCATGCCAAATCGTGAGCGGAGCGGAGCACTGATCATACCGCTGCGAGTGGTGGCGCCGACGAGAGTGAACTTCGCGAGGTGAAGGCGCACGGCCCGGGCGCTCGGTCCCTGATCGATGAGGATGTCGACCTTGAAGTCCTCCATCGCGGGATAGAGATATTCCTCGATCGCGGGCTGGAGGCGGTGGATTTCATCGATGAAGAGGACATCGCCACGCTGGAGATTCGTGAGGAGACCCGCGAGATCGCCGGCCTTTTCGATCATGGGTCCGCTCGTAGTCTTCACCTCGGCGCCGACGGCGTTCCCGATGATGTAGGCCAGAGTCGTCTTGCCCAGGCCGGGAGGCCCGCTGAGCAGGATGTGCTGGAGCACATCGTCGCGCATCTGTGCCGCATCGACCATGAGTTGCAGGCGCTCGATGGTTTTTTCCTGGCCCGCAAATTCCTCGAAAAGTGGAGGTCGCAGGGAGATATCGAATGGCGTGTCCGGCGTATCGGCGGAAGCGTGAATTCCTTCGGGCCCCATGGTTATTGAATGGCAGGCTGGTTGAGGGCAGACTCGAAGCCCGCCAGGCAGGCGTGAATCCCTGACGGATCGCGCAGCAGGGAGGTGCCGACGAGGACCGCATCGAAACGGTCGCGAGCAAGGGAGAGATTCTCCGGAGAGATGCCGCTCTCGGCGATGTGCAAGGCGCCAGCTGGGAGCTGATTTGCCAGGTCGAAAGCGTCGAAAGAGAGGCTGAAATCGCTGGCCGAGGTGCCGGTCGCGCCAACAAAGCCTGAGGTGGATTTGAATTTCCGGCTGTTGATGCCCGTGATGCGCGCATCCGGCGGGAGCATGGAAATTTCCTCCTCGGTATGCACCTCGAAGAGGACCTCCAGGCCAAGCTCGCGGGCGAGATCGTAAAAGCCAGCCATTCGCGGGGCATCGAGGACGTTGGCCATGAGGAGGATGGCATCCGCGCCGAAGGCCCGGGCCTCGCGCACCTGATACTCGTCGATGATGAAATCCTTGCGGAGGACAGGCTTGGTGACCTGGCTGCGGATGGCGGCGAGACGTTCGATATCCATGCCGAAGTGATGCGCATTCGTGAGGACGGACAGCGCGTGGACGATCGGAGACTCCTCGTAGGCGGACGGGGCCTCGGAGACATTCTCCAGGCGCATCGGGCCGACGCTCGGCGAACGCTCCTTGATTTCGGCGATCAGGCCAAAGGAGGATGCGAGGGCTGTGTAAAAATCGCGCGGAGCGTCGGCATCCGCGAGACGGGCGCGGATGTCGGCAATCGGACGCCGGGCTTTCGTGGAGGAAAGCTCATGCGCCACATCGGCGAGGATTTGGTCGAGGAAAGTACTCACGCGTCTGGCAGCGTAAGCGATTGGGCCAAGATCACAATTCCGACTTGGGCAAAATCAATCGACAGTTGGCGCGAAGATGGCCCTGCGATGGGGTGATCGTTCAAAGACAAAGTGGGAGTGGGCCAGATTGGCCAGGGAGGTGTTTCCCTATGAGGGCTCCCCGCTGCACGATGTTTTCACCCAGTGCTCGTAGGCGGCGTCGGCGGTTTCGGGAGTGAAGGTCAAAATCTCGGGCACTTCGTAGGGGTGCAATTCCCGAAGACGTGAAGCGGCCCGTCCGGCGGCGCACGTGGTGGTCTTCAACACGACGACAATTTCTTCCGCGTCCTCGATCTGATCCTTCCAAAGATAAATCGAGCGGGCGCGATGGAGCAGGGTGCCGCAGGCGATGAGTTCCTCGGCGAGGAGGGTGCGAATCGTGCCGGTGGCGTCGGATTCCTTTGCAAATGTCGTGACGATCAAGCGCAGCTCGGGAGCCGGACTGGCCTCAGGCGGCGGCATGAAGCACGATATTCGAGGCCTTGCGAACGATCCATCCACCGCCGACGACCTGGTCGCCGACATAAAGCACGGCGGCCTGGCCTGGCGTGACGGCCCGCTGGGGCTCGTTCAAAACGATGCGATGAATGCCGGTGTCCGATGGCTCGACGATACCTGTAGCGCCGGGGTGGGCGTACCGGATCTTGACCGTGATCTCGAGCGGTTCGCTCGGAGCGGGGATGTGCCAGTTGACGTTGTCGATCTCGAACTCACCACGGACGAGCTCGCTCTCGGGGCCAACGATCACCCGGGAGTGATCGGCGTCGATGTCGATGACATAGAGCGGATAGGGCGAGCCGCCAGGCAGGCCTTTGCGCTGGCCGATGGTGAACATCTCGATGCCCTCATGCTCGCCGAGGAAATTTCCCGCGGTATCGTAAATGCCGCCACGGTGGAACTCCTGCTCGCCGAGATGAGAGCGAAGGAAGGCCTTATAGTCATTCCCGGGGACGAAGCAGATTTCCTGGCTGTCGACCTTGTCGGCGACCTTGAGGCCGAGCGAGCGGGCGATCTCACGGATCTCGGGCTTCGTCATGCCGCCGAGTGGAGTAAGCGCGCGCTGGAGCTGAGGCTGGCGGAGGCTGAAAAGAAAATAGGATTGGTCCTTCCGGCCATCGAGGCCCTTGCGAAGAACGGCACGGTCCTCGTGATGCTCGATGATCGCGTAATGGCCGGTGGCGATGTACTCGGCACCGAGTGCGTGAGCTTTCGTCCAAAGGTTGCCGAACTTCAGCTTTTCGTTGCACATCACGCAGGGGTTCGGGGTGCGGCCGGCGCGGTATTCGCTGGAAAAATAATCGATGACGAGCTTCTCGAATTGGTCTGCCTCGTCGACGACGTAGTGCGGGATGCCAAGCGAGTGGGCGACGCTACGGGCGTCGGCGATGGCGGATGGGCCGCAGCATTTGTCCTCGGCGCGCGAAATGCAGTCCTGCGGCCAGACCTTCATGGTCACGCCGATGACTTCCCAACCGTCGCGCTTGAGCAAGTAGGCGGTGACACTGCTGTCCACCCCTCCACTCATGCCGACGAGCACACGCTTGCCGTTTCCGTTCATTCGAGCCGAGGAATATGCCGCCCAGCGGCCGATTCGTCAAACGAAGAGCCAGATCCAGTGGCGATCAGGTCAAAAAGGTAACGCTGACGAGAAAGCCAAAGCAGGCGATGGCAACCAGAACTCCAATGACCCTGGCCACGCGCGAAGTGAGCGGGATTTTTTCCACATGGCCGCATATCGAGGCGAAGGCGAGCCACACGAGCGGCACGGCGAAGAGATACAGCACCCAATGGTTCAGAGCCTGGAGATAGGGCGAGACCGCAAGCCGGCCATTCGCCTGGAGCATGATCTTGAGGGATATGATCCCGAGCGCGAGGAAGGCAAATTGGGTGAGGACAAGGACGCGAACCATGACCCGGCAATATTTTCCGGAAATGCCGCCGCCCGCGAGCCTTTACTTTACGAGGCGGATCGTAAGCGGGTAGCGGTAAAACTGGCCATCAACCGCTTTGACGACGGCAATGATCGCAAAAATGATCGAGAAGAGAGCGACGATCGGCAGCAGCAAAATGCCGATGAAGACAAAACAGAGAAGAAAGGCGATAAAGCCGTAAATATAGACGCTGATGTGAAAATTCAGCGCTTCTTTTGCGTGGTCCGCAGTGAGAGGGGCATCCTGCTTCTTCACGAAGTAAATGATGAGAGGGAAGATGAAACCGATCCCGAGCAAGAGAGACAAATGGCAGAGGATGATCCAGATCTTGTCGTCACTGGTGGTGGCGGTGGCAAGGGGAGGAGGAGGCGGCGTTTCCATCGTTTTTTTGAGTTGAGGCCTGACCGGTGATTTCTTCGACGCCGAGAAAATAGGTGAGATGGAAATAGTTCAAGTGTTTTCAAGATAGGAGCCGAAAACTTGGGGCGAAATATGGATGCCGTGACACGTAGGCGGCCGCCAGCTCGTATAGGTGTCCGCCGAGCCCGAAAAGTGGTGCTCAGTGTGACTTTGCCCTGGAAGTCTAGTTTTTGAGGAACGGTCTATGATGGTTGGCCGTCCCGAGATCGAAGCCGTAGCAGTGGCTAACCTTTGGGCAAATCGGCGAGAGCTGCTGCCGGGCTTTGTTCGAGATGTCCATGCCGCTGGCTCTCTGGATGACCATCGACAGAGGTGGAAACAGCGTGACTGGCAGGGAATCGATCTTCGACATCCGGGGCGGCATTGCGGGTGGCCAGCGATTTCTCCGGCTCGGGCCAATAGATCGCGACGCTGATGAGCAGCCCCAGGAAGAGGGCAAAGAGCAGGCCGTAGCGGCGAAGCAGATCGTGCATGACGTGTTTAACCACGAAGCCGAGGGTAAGTTGCGGGCGGCTTCCAGCAAAATGGGATGAACTGCTCCTGGCTCCGGGATGAACCGGCCCCTGGCGGTCCGAATTTACGTGTCCGGGTTGATCAAATGGGAAGCTCCTGGGCGGGCTTCGCCGCCTCCTCGAGCTTCTTCACGCGGTCGTAGAGCTTGCCGAGGCGGTTGACCTGAGCGGCCTGTTCCTTCCAGGTCTGAATCTCTCGCGCGGGGCTGCCACAGACGATCTCGCCCGACTTGAGGTTGCGACTGAGTCCGCATTGAGCAGCGACAATGGCTTTGTCGCCGATCTCGATGTGGCCAACGATGCCTGCCTGGCCGGCGAGAGTCACGTAGCTACCGATGCGCGTGCTGCCGGAGATGCCGACCTGGGAGCAAATGATCGAATGAGCGCCGATGCGGACGTTGTGGGCGATCTGGACCAGGTTATCGATCTTGGTGCCTTGCTGGATCCAGGTGCGGCCGAAACGGGCGCGGTCGATGGTGGTGTTGGCTCCGATCTCGACGTCGTCGTCAATCTGCACAATTCCGGTCTGGGGAATCTTGGCGTGGCGGCCATCCTTGAACTCGTAGCCGAAACCGTCCGCGCCAATGACCGCTCCGCTGTGGAGTTGTACGCGATGGCCGATCCTGCACCGCTCACGGACGGTGACCCGGGGATGGAGGAACGTGTCGTCACCAAGAGTGGCGTGCTGGCCGACATAGCACTGCGCCCCGATGACGGAGCGAGCGCCGATTTTTGCCCCGGCTTCGATGATCGCTCCTGCCCCGACGTGCACGGAGGCATCCAACTGAGCGGATGGATCGACGATGGCGGAGGAATGGATGCCGGGGGCATGAACGATGGGCTCCGGTGCGAAGCGGGCGAGGATGGCCGCGAAGGCCGCCGAGGGATCATCCACCCAGATGCGCGCCGGCTTGATCTCCTCGCCGAAGCCGTGAGGTACGAGGACGGCAGTCGCCTGGGTGGCGCGGAGGGCAGGAAGGTATTTGGCATTGCCAAAAAACGCGATGTCGCCGCTGCCCGCCTCAACCAGGGAGGCGGGAGCCTGGATGTCTACGGCTTCATGCTCGGGTTGGACGTGGCCGGAAACGAGATTGGCAATTTCGCGCAAGGTCATGATGGAATGATGAAAGACGGGTTTGGTCGAAGAAAGCGGAAAACGGAGAACAGCTGGCGAGGGCGTGAACCGGCGTCAGCGCGCCGGAGTAGGCTGATTCGAGAAAAGCTGGAAATTTTCGAGCGTGATGCGCCTGGTTTTGCCCGAGATGCGCAGGCGGATCTGTACGGAGTCGGCCTCCGCAGGAACGGTGAGGAAGAAGAAATCCTCGCTGGATTTGTCGAAGAAGTAGGGTTTGAAGACCAGCGACTGGAGATATTTCCCGGCGCGGAGAAAAGTTACTGCGGCGCGGACAGGTTCGGTCGTGTTCGATGAGTAACGCAACGACAGGAACAGCGTCTGGCCGGTGAGTCCGGCGGGGAGTGTCTGGACAGGGAGATCGATGCCGTCGACCGGAGCTTTGGCAAAGGTCCACACATGCGGGACTTGAAGGTCAGGGAAAAGGACAGCGCGAATGAGCCGACCATCCGGAAGCTGCTCGGTGAGTCTGGAGGTGCCGCGAGTCAGAAAGACGAAATCCGGAACGTCGCCTTTCAAAATGGCACGGCGAGCGACCCAGCCCTCGAGGGGCGGGCGAAGGTATGGGGCGATATCGCCGATGGCATCGAGCTGGTCGTACTCGCTCTTCTTGCGGGAGCCGGTCCAAATCCACTTTCGGTTGAACCAGATCTCGTCGCAGGCGGCGGCGAGCTGAAGCGTGGTAGCCGAGGGGTCGAGCAGGTCTTTCTGAAGCTTCCAGTCAACGCGCCCGGCGGCGGCAGGATCGGCGAGGTTGGCTACGTAACGCATGGCGTCATGCGAAAGAACGCGGAGGCCGGGCCGTGCCGTATGGAGGTAGTCCGCAACTTCGTGGAGGTAATTGGGCCCGCGGAAGGCGCGGCTCGAAATGGCAATGAGCAGGACGAGAAGGACGATGACCACAGCGGCGAATCTCCGGCGGAAAAATCCGACGACGCGAACGTTTGGGAGCTGCGCGGCGATCCAGGTGAGGGCCAGCGCGCTCAGGACGGAAAGTGGGAAGGCGAGGCTGCCGAGGAATCGTTCGCCATCCCGGACCAGCGGACGGGGCGGGAAGATGCTTTGCAACGCGCAACTGTAGGTCAACAGGTAGCCGACGGCGTAAAGAGCCAACGCACGGCCTGGGGCTCCGAAACGAACGCATGCGACACCGATGCCCGCGAGGCCGAGAAGGTTGAAGATGATGTCCGTGTAGCGGCGGAAAAGCGTGGGAAGAAACCGAATGGGGAATTCCCAGAGGTGGATCGTTTCCGTGCCTTTGCGGCCGGTTGCCCCGAGATTCGCATGGAGGCTGTGCAGCCAGTCACCGGTGAGCGAATAGTAGACCGCAGCCTCGATGGAAACGAAGCCGAGGGTAAAAATACCAGCCAGGACGAGCCAAAGGAACTGGCGCGGATAGAAAGCGACCGTGCCGAGGAAAAGAACCGGAATCGCGAAAACGCCCGTGATGCGATTGGCCTGGCCGATCGCCAGGGCAAGCCCGACGACGGCGGCAAGAGCGATTTTTGCAGAGGACTGGCTGGAACGGACCATCTTCAGCCATGCGAGAAAAGCCACCGCAACCCAGAAGCCCTCGGACAGATCGGGCATTGGCCGATCGATGACTGAATCGAGCTGCGGATGGAACAAAAAGAGGATGCCCGCGACGATGGCGGTACGCTCGGTCGCGCCAATCTCGAGCGCGAGGAGCCAGACAACGATTGCGCCCGCGCCCAGATAGACCATCGGCTCCAGATAGTAGGAGAGTGCGCTGTAGCCAAAGGGGAACTGCAAGAGCCAGCAAACGCCCCAGACCGGCCAGCGAAGGTCGTGGAAGGACGTGGTGCTCCACGCACCCGGCACGCCATGATGGAGGTCGAAAGCGAGGCCCCAGTAATTCAGGTCGTCGCCGAGCGAAGGGGGAGTCTGATAAATCCAGCTAACCAGAAACGCGCCAAAAAAGAGCAGGAACGGGGTGAGCAGTTTTTTCATGCGGAGCGAGGAGCGCGAGCGCGTGGCCGCAGCCGTGCGATGAGAATGAGGAAGCTGTCGAGCATGGCAAACGCGTAAATGATCCAGAGAGGCTCGAAGAGGACGCGAAACCGGGCGCGGATATTTGCGGTCACCATGATGAGCAGCCAGAGACCGATCAGGAACAATCCCCAAAGCTGGTGGACGTTCAGCGGTCGAGGATCCCGCAGGGCTAGAGCGAGCATTCCGAAGACTGCGAACGTATAGAGCCATGGCAGGCCTTGAATAGGCACTTCACTAGCGGAGGATCCGGGCAACCGGAGAGGTGCAATGGAAGCGATGCTCGCCGTGACATAGTCGTGCAGCCATTTGGTAAGAATATCTCCGGGAACAGGTCGGTAAGCTTGCTCGAGGTAAGCGCGCGCATCGGCCTGCGAGGCGAATTCACGGCCCCAAAGAAAACGAGCGTCCTGGAGATTTTTTTGCTCGTCACCGTTGCCGTATAGCGCGTCGAGCTGGCCGGCGATGGCGTAGTCGTTGAACTCGGAACTCGGCAGCTCGCGGTGGGCAACGACGAATTTATGGAGAGCGAGATCCGGCAGGGTGCCGAGATTTCGCAGGGCAATTTCCAGGCCGGCGCGCCGACATACGGGATCGATGTCTTTCAGTCCGGTCTGTGCTCGGAGGCGGTTGGAGATTTCTTTCCGAAGGGCGACGAGTTTCGGTGGGTTGGGTTTCGTCCAATCGATGCGTGCCTGGTCCGCGAGTGAAGAGAGATTTTCCGCCACGCCGGGAGAGAGAGAAAGGTGCGTGGGGGAGAGGTGGAGCACCGACGTGAGCAAGAGCAGTCCGCTCTGATGCGTCCGGGTGAGCGAAAAAAGCAAGACGGTCCAGACCAGGGAAATGGCCACGCCGAGACGCCACGCCTGCCAGCGCCCCCACAGGACCCGGGCAACGAGAATGACGGCGAACAGGGCGAAGAGTCGCCCCTCAGGGCGGGCGCCGGCCATAAAGAGGACGGCCAGGAGCAGAGCGGCAAAGGTGTAGCGGTTCGGGATCCGGTAAAATGCGGTGGAGGCGAGCGCGACCAGCAAAACGCCGAAGACCGCAAATGTCTCCGGCAGGGCGACGTGCTCATACCACAGCAGCACGGGGTCGACCGCGAGGAAAAGCGTGACCGGCACGATGAGCCAGCGCCAGTGCCCAAACCACGCATAAACGAGCAACCCGCCGAGGATGATCGTAACCAGGCCGAGGAGGTGTTGGACGACCGCGAGAAAGGGGAGGATCGGGATGTGCAGCAAGGCGGGGACGCAATAGAGCAGCGGTGCGAGGAAGGTTTTCTTGCTGTCGATGGCGAAGACGCCGCGTGTGAGCAGGTCGCTGGCGGTCTCCACGATCGACGAGGTGTCGTTGTGAACGAACGCTGCGGGCATGAAAGCCATCAAGCCGCCACGGACAAGGACCGCCACGATCAACGCCGGGAGGCAGAGCCCGAGTGCGATGCGGAAATCGCGAGAACGGATGTGCCGAAGGAAAGCCCGGAATGCAGGCGGATCCGCGAGCCGCGACAGCCAATCCTGCATGGGCTAGATGCCTCGCAAGCCGCCCAGGAGCAATTCGGCGTTCTGCTTCGTGTGCTGGAGATTGGCGACGAGGACCTCCATGGCCTCGACGGCGGGGAGCTCGGCAAGCTGCTTGCGCAGGGTCACGATGCGGGACAGCTCGTCCGGGTGGAGGAGGAGTTCGTCGCGACGGGTGCCAGACTTCGTCAAGTGGATGGCCGGGAAAACCCGTAGCTCGGCGATGGAGCGGTCGAGGTGGACCTCCATGTTGCCCGTGCCCTTGTACTCTTCGAAGATGAGGTCGTCCATGCGGCTATGGGTCTCGATCAGTGCCGTGGCCAGGATGGTGAGACTGCCTCCCTCCTCGACGTTGCGCGCGGCCCCGAAGAATTTCTTCGGCTTTGCGAGCGCCTTGGCGTCGACGCCGCCACTCATGGTGCGGCTGCCTTTTCCGGGCTGGAGATTGTTGTAGCCGCGGGAGAGGCGGGTGATGCTGTCGAGAAGGATCACGACATCCTTGCCAGTCTCGACCAGGCGTTTGGCGCGCTCGGAGACCAGCTCAGCGAGCGCCACATGACGTGCGGGAGATTCGTCGAAGGTGCTGCTGAAGATATCACAATCCAGCGAACGCTCGAAATCCGTGACCTCTTCCGGACGCTCGTCAATCAACAGCAGGATGAGGTGGATCGCCGGATGGTTGCGGCGGATTGCCTTGGCGAGCTGGTTGAGAATGACGGTTTTTCCCGCGCGTGGCGGCGCGACGATCAGGCCGCGTTGACCCATGCCAAGAGGGGCGAGGAGGTCGATGGCCCGCGGCCCGAGATCCGGATGCCCTGGTGTTTCCAAAAAAATGCGACGATCGGGGAACATCGCGGTGAGCTTGTCGAAGTCGGTCGGGGTGACCCATTCCGAGGCTGGCTTGCCCTCGATCTCGAGTGCGGATTCCAGCACGAGGCCCTGCTCGCGATGCTGGGGAAGCCGAAGGCGTCCGCGGATCTTCAAGCCGACCCGCAGGTTGTGCTGCTTGACGATGGCTTGAGGCACCGAGACATCTTCCGGGCAGGAGCGAAAGCTGAATTTCTCCCAGCGGAGGAGGCCGCGATTGCCGTCGGTATCAAAAATGCCGTCCGCGGTGACGGTGTCGCCTCGCTGGAGGTGAAAGCGAACCTGATCAACGACAAGGTGATGCAGGCTGCCATCGGTGCGGAGGCGAATGGCGAACTCCTTTGCCCGTGCGGCAAGATCGGAGCGGCTCAGGCTTTGCAGAAAATTCAAAGAAACGACAAGCGGCTCCCGGGGCTCGGGGGCGGGCTGCTCCGGCTCGGGAGCGGTGGGAGTCGTGTCGGTCGGGACGACGTCAGTCATACTTGTGGCGGAGATAAGCGGCGAGAAGGGCTGCTTGCGTTTCGAGCAGGTCCAGGCCTGCGTCGTTCCAAACGACGTGGGCAGCGTCGCGCATCTTAACGTGAAGGCTCCACTGGGAGGCGAGAATTTTTCGCGCGAGATCCTCGGGTAGAGACCGGAGCGTGGTCATGCGAGCGATCTGAGTTTGCTCGCTCGACGCAACGACGATGACATGGTCGAAGAGTCCTTCGGCGCGAGTTTCGAACAAAAGAGGAATGTCCACGACGAACATTCGCTCGCTGCCAGCCGATTCCTTCGCCCGCGAAGTCCATCGATCGCGGATCTTTGGATGGAGGATGCCTTCGAGCGTCTTTTTCTTGGCGATGTCGTTGTAGATGATCTCGCGAATGAGCGGTCGGTTTGGCTCTCCACTTTCTGAGTAGGCAAGGGGAGAGATGTTTTCGAGCACCTGTTCGCGGATGGTCTCATTGGAATCGAGAAGTTCCCGCGCGCAAGCGTCGGCGTCGAAAAAGTCAGCGTCGATGAGTGCGAGAAGCAGCCGCCGGAAAGTGGATTTTCCCGTGGCGACGCCTCCGGTGATACCGATGGTGGGCATTTGATCGACTAAATGATGGCTCCTGAATAGCGAAAACGGCGGGAAGGCATATGCCTTCCCGCCGTAAACGACGACTGCGTTTTACGCAAATCTTACTTACCGGCCGATTCCTTCATATCCATCACCGGTGGGGCGATGTCTTCCGGCAGACCGAGCGGTTCGACGATCTCTTCCTTCTCCGCGTCGGAACGGAGGAGCTTGCCTTCCGCGTCGAGCAGTTTGGCCGAGACGAAGATGATGAGGTTCTTCTTGAGCTTCTGATCCACATCGGAGCGGAACAGACGGCCCACGAGAGGGATGTCACCCAAGAGGGGCACCTTGTCCTGAACTTTCTGCACATCCTCGCGGATGAGACCGCCGATGGCGATGGTCATGCCATCCCAGATCGTGATGCTTGTCGTCACCTTGCGGGTGCTGAAGATCGGCTGGTTGATGACGTTCGGGCTGACCTCAACGCTCCGAGGATTCGAAGGCAGCCCGCCGATCGTGCTGCCGCCCGTGATCGTGAGGATCGGGCTGCCGTAGTTAACGAAGCCGTCGAAATCGACCACCTCAGGGGCGAGTTCGAGGTCGATCGTGTAACCATCGGCACCCACAGTCGGGGTAACTTCGAGAGTCACACCAAGGTTACGAGTTTCGAAGGCAGAAGGCGTCGTGGGCGTAATGATCGGGTTCGTGATGAAGCCCGAAGACGAGACGCCGTTGAGGCTGCTGTTATTGTTACCGACCGTCTGAGGGATCTGAGGTGGATCGAACTCAGTTGGATAACGGAACTCGCGGATCACGTTGATGACGGCTTTGTTGCCACTCTTGGTCGTTACTGTCGGAGCGGACATCAGGTCGACACCTTTCTTTTGATCCAGAGCGCGAATCACGAGCTGGAACTGAGGATTCGTGTAGATGCCGGCAAGGCCGAGGATGCCCGGTGCTGCCCCGGTCATAAGGCTGCTTCCTCCTGTGAGAAGAGCATCGATGCTGTTGGTGGAGATCGCGGAACTGCCACTCGTGCCCTGGCCGCTGCGAAGGCCGGATGTCACGTTATTCGTCCCAATAGGCTGGCCACTTGGCGAGTTGAAGGGGAGGGAGGCTGGATCACCAGCCAAATCGCCCCCCGAGCCGTAGACGCCGTTTCCGATCTGAAGCGGGCCCATCAGCCAGTTGAAACCGAGTTCCTTGAGATTGTTTTGATTGATCTCAACAAACTTCGACTCGATCTGAACTTGGGTTGGAGCCTGACCTTGAGCGGCGTCGACGATAGCATCAATCAGGTCGATGTTGTCCTGGGTGTTACGAACGACAAGCTTGCTGCCCACGGGAATATACTGAGCACTCGCACCTTCGGGGAAAGGAACGCCCATCTTCGCGAGATAAGCCTGCGCATTCTGCCGACCTGTGATGCGACGAGTTCCATCGCTGGCTCCAACGGTGCCACCAAACGGAGACGCTGCGGCATCAGTGGGTGCCGCATCTTCTTTCGGAATAAAGGTCGGGAGGACCTTGTACTCCTTGGTGATCAGATCCTGGCTGACATCGGTGAGCGGAACGATCGAGACGGCAACGGGGTCGATCTTGATCTTCAGCCCGGCTTGAGCTGCGACGTAGCGCAGGGCCTCATAAAGAGGAATGTTGTTCAGAGCGAGGGTGATCTGCGTATCTTCCGTCGTCGCAGGCGCGGCGGGAGCAGCCGGGGCGCCTGGGGCTCCAGCGGCAGGAGCCTCACCCGGCAAGCCGGGAGGAGGCGGGAGAATGTCCGTACCAACGCCACCGGCAGCGCTTTGGGCGGCTGAAGGCAGCTTGAGGAAGATATTTACACCCTTTTTGCTGGCGTCAGGCTCCAGAGAGTCGAGCTTCTTGCTGGTCTGGCGAAGATAGTCGACCGCCTCACGGATAGTTGTTTCGCGAAAATCAAGCCGCGGAATAATGATGCGGTTGAGTTTTGCGATGATGGCTTCGTTTCGCGAGGTATCGGTACGGGTCGTGGTGATGGTGTCCTTGCCACCCGTGTATTTGTGTACGGGTAGTTCCCAGCCCTTGTCGACCTGCCAAAGCATCTGGCTGCGAGTCTCGTTGTAGGCCTCGTGATAATATTTCTGACGGCCCTCATTGACCTTCTCCATGCCTTTGCGGGCGGCAATGTTGTAGGGATCAATATTGAGCACCTGCTCATAGCGCTTGGTGGCCAGATCGTAGCTTCCACGAGAGAAGTAGCCATCGGCTTCGACAAGCAGCTTGGAAACCTGATCACGCTGTTCGGCGAATCTAGGAGTTACCGTTTTATTGTAGTAATCAGGCTGCTCCAAGTTCGAAAGGAGAGCGATGGCCGGCCGGTAATTTGGATTGTACTGGGGGAGGAGGATGGTTTTGGCCACCTTCTCGGCATCACCGTACTTGCCGTGATCGATCAGGTATTGCGCGTACGCGACACCGGTCTGGCTGAACTTGTTCAGCGCTTCGCTGCGCTGGGAAGTCACCGCTGGACCAGAGCCGATGATATCGACGGCACGCATGTAGGAATCGTAAGCCGTAGCGTAGTCTTTGGCGGCCAAAGCACGGTCGCCCTGCTGGATCAAGAGCTGGGAAGAAGCGAGATCTTCCTGACGGCGGACGATTTCGCGCTGCGCGGTTGAATCGAGAGTGCTGGACGAGCTGGAGTAACTTCCGGCAAAGGTGGATGGAAGGCTCAGCGTGGCCAGAGCCACACAGAATCCGATCGGTCGAATCCGGGAATCGAGGGGTTTGATCATGGAATAAAGCAGCGGCAATTAGTTGTTAGGACCGGCTGGGAGAGCGTCGCCAGTCAGCGAATCGCCAGAGATAGCTTCGGAACCGACATTCTTGGCGTCAGGGACTGCGACTTCAGCGCCGTCCTCGACCTCCTTGATCAGCGGTTGACCCGCTGGATCGATGAGGTTTGCGGTCACGAACATGATGAGGTTTCGTTTGATGTGTTGATCGGCGGAGGAGCGGAATAGGCGTCCAACGAGCGGGATGTCGCCGAGGATCGGAGTCTTGTCCTCAACCTTCTGCACGTCTTCGCGCATGAGACCGCCGAGGACGACCGTCTGACCATCGTACACGGTAACTTGAGTGGTCACCTGACGAACACTGAAGACCGGCTGGTTGATGACGTTCTCGGAGACGAGCACCGTAGTGGCAGGCCCAAGGATGTTGCCAACCGACGCGAGCGCTCCGAAACCCTGGTCGATAGAACTGGTGATACCAGTGGAGACGGTCTGGGCGCTGGCATAGATGGGGCTGCCGTAGTTGATAAAGCCATCGAACTCGGTAACCCGAGGGGAGAGCGTAAGATCAACCGTGTATCCGTCGGGTCCGATGGTCGGCTCAACCTCAAGTTCGACGCCAAGCGGACGCATTTCGAAGGCCGAAGGCGTGGTCGGCGTAACCGGAGTGAAGCCAGAGTTCACCGTTTGTGGAATCTGAGGTGGGTCGAACTGCGTCGGATATTTGAACTCGCGAACGATGGAGATCGTGGCGTGTTGACCACTCTTGGCAACGACTTTGGGAGCAGACATCAGATCGATGCCCTTTTTCTGATCGAGAGCCCGAAGAACCACTTGGAACTGGGGATTCGTGAAAATACCCGCGAGTGCAAGAACACCCGGGGCAGGGCCAACAGGGGAGCCGAAGAGCAATCCATCCAGCGCATTGACGCTAATGGCGGAACTGCCCGTGCGGTTGCCTGCGGTGAGCGGACCGGAGGTCGAACTGGTGGCTCCAATCGGAATGCCGTTCGAGCCAGGGGCTTGAAACGGATAGGCAGAGTTCGAGGTCGACGTGCTGCCTCCGCTCGTGGAGGTAGAGGTTGTGCCGGTGAGGCTGGAACCGAAGGCTGTAGTGCCACCGCCGCCGTAAACGCCGCTGCCAAAAGGCAGGGCGAACTGCCCGAGCAACCAATCGAAGCCAAGCTCCTTAAGATTGTTTTGGGAGATTTCGACGAACTTGGACTCGATCGCCACCTGGGTGGGGGTGACCGTGGCATCGTTCTCGACCAAGGAATCGATGAGGTCGAGATTGGCCTGGGTATTTCGGACGATCAATTTGCTGCTACTGGAGAGATAATTGGCCGTGGCGCCGGGAGGGAAGGCCACGCCGCTAGCCTCGAGGAACTCCTTCGCTCCAGACTTGGCTACCACACCTCCGGCAGCTGCTCCGCCCGCGGCGGGAGCGCCGAAACCGCCCAAGCCACCACCGGCTGCAGGAGCAGCACCGGCGCCGGCGTCTGCAGAAGGCAGGCTGGTGATGAAGCCAGGCGAGACTTTGTATTCCTTGGTGATCAGGACGTCCGTGACTTCGTTAAGAGGGACGACGGCGACCGCGTAGGGCTCGACCTTGACCTTCAAGCTGGCGGCGGTGGCGATATAGCCAAGGGCCTGACCAAGGGGAACGTCGGTGAGCTGAAGCGTAATGCGCTGCGCTGAGGCTGCGTCCTGGGTCGTCGGGTCGAGTTTCAGGACGATGTTGATACCGCGCTTGTTCGGATCGGGCTCGGTCTGGTCGAGGGCGGCCGCGCGAAGCTTGATGTAATCAAGCGCTTCGCGGACGGTTGCTTCGCGGAAATTGATGCTCGGGATGTGGATTTCCTCGAGTTTCCGCTGGATGCTGGCCGTGCCGCGAGTGTCGATCTGAGGCTGCTCGATGACTTGTGAGTTGCCGGTGTCGAATTTCGTGACCGGAAGCTCCCAAGCCGCATCAACACGGGTGATGAGTTCGGAGCGGGTCGTGTTCCTGGCCTCGGTCGCGTAGCTATCGCGGGAAGAGTTGATCTTTTCCATCAGCCGGCGGGCGGCGATGTTGTACTTGTCGATATTGAGAACCTGCTCGCAACGCTTGAAGGCGAGATCAAAACGGCCGCTCTGGTAGAAGCCATCGCCCTCGCGGAGCAGTTGCTTAACCTGCTCGACATTGGCGACAAAGCCAGGGGTGAGGGTCTTGTTGAACGTGTCGGGAGAACGAAGCTTGGCCTGGAGGGTGAGGGCAGGCTGGTAATTGGGGTCGTACTGCTCTTCAAGAATCTTGTCGACGACCGTCTCGGCGTCTTTGAAGCGGCCTTCGGAGATGCGCTGGTCGGCGAGTTTGACGACAGCGGTGCCGAAGCCATTCATCGCCTCGGTGCGCAACTCGGCGGTGGCCTGTCCGCCGCTGGGCAGAGCATCGACCGCGCTCTTGAAGTAAGCGTAGGCTGACTCGTAATCCTGGGTGCTCAGAGCTTCATTGCCTTTGGCAATAGCTTCTTCAGCAAATTTGTTGACGGTTTCCCGGCGGTGGATTTCCTGTTCTGCTACCCCCTGCATCCCTGCTTGCTGAGCGTAAACGGGGGTGAGGTTGAGGGTCGCAAGCGTGGAAATTCCGAATAGAAGGGCGGATTTACTTGGCATGGTTAAGGCAGAGTCGGCGTGGGGAGAAAGGAGGGGTTTAGCGGATTACGAGCTCGGAATGTATTTGTTTTTTATTCAGGAACGGCGGAACCCACTACGGAGTGGACTTCGGGACATGAATCTTGGTCCCTTGGGGGCTCTCGATTACCGCTTCGCTATCAGAGATGTCAATGAGTTTATACTTGATGGCTTCTTCGGGTTTGACCGAGAAGCTGTCATTCTTTTTGACCTTAAACTCCGAGCCGTCCCATAGATACTTGAAGCGGGCGTAAACGGTGGGATCGTTGACTGGCTTGTCATTGACGAGATCGATTTTTTGACCAGTCTCCTGATTTTCCACGGTGAGGATGGAATCGTCGATATCGAGCCCATCTTTATTGCTCGTGTGCTGGGTGTACTTGACGACTTTGTAGGGCGTGCCTGCGACCATTTCTCCGATTTTGAGGAACTGGGTCGGGCCTTTGAGGTCCATCGTGTTGATGGAATAGGTGCCCTCATCTGGGGAACCGCTGAATTTCAGACGGAAGGGAACCTGGATGAACTCCTGAAGCCGAAGCTTCGTGATGTACGGGGGCATCGACCGTGGATTGGTCGGATCGGTCTTGCCGTTGAATTCCTCGAGGTTCGAGAATTTATCTCCATCGGGATCGGCGTTTGGCAGATTCGCGTCCGAGAAATCGAGGTTGTAGTCCTTGATCCATTGGTTGGGGATGGGCGGATAGATCGGCTCACTGTCCTCGAGCGGGTTGAGCGGCTTTCCGTTGTTGTCCTTGATTACGTAAGGATCGGAGACAAACAGCGAGCCCTTGTGTGTGCCCCAGTCGCGCGGCTTGGCAATGGAGCCGAGCCGGTCTTTTACGGTTTCCGTACCGGGCGACGGCACGTTGTTGTTCGCGCGAGGGGGAGTCTTGCCTTCGGCGAAAGTATCGCTGAAGGATAGAGCCTGACTGATGATCAGCCCGGCGCAGGCGATGAGAATGATCCCCATTGCAGCGAGGATGACGCGGTCGAAATGCTTCTTGAGCCAGTCCATGATCTTAGGGGGCTACTTCTGGGAGGGCAGGTTGTTGAATGTGATCATCTCGATGCGCAGGGCGACGGTGAGTTTTTCACGGCCGACTAGTACGCGCAGCGTATGTTCGGGTTGAGCGGGGGCGGAGGCATCGGCTGCGGGAGCAGCAGACGGATCGGCGGCAGGAGCAGCGGCGGCACCGGGTTGAGCCTCCTCGACTTTTTTAGGCCCTTCAAGAGCACTGTTTTGAACGTTGAGATCGCGGATGATGAAAAATTGATCCGAGTTGACGATGTAATTCAGAGCCGAGCGGACAACGCTCTGGTCGGCAACGAAAGCGATCTCGAAGGGGGTGGCGACCACCGGCGAACCTCCCGCACCGCGCTCTCCATTGCGAGGTGAACGGCCGCCAGGCCCGTTACGAGGAGGGGCAGACTCGGAAGCCTCGGAAGAGCCTTCCTGAGGAAGAAGGTTTCGTTTGATGCCCAGGATTTCCTTGCTCTTGAGCATGATGAGGTCATCCACCACGACCCGAATCGCGGCGAGCTCCCGGGCAAGGGGGCCGGCAGCGGAGTCCGCAGGAAGGGTGCCTTGATACTGGTCAAAGCCGAGGTAGAAATTCTGAGGAAGTGTGACGCCGTTTTCCTTGGCCGCAGCTTCGACCTGAGAGACGCTGGCGCGGAGCAGATCTTGAAAGGCCTGCGGCGACATATCCTGCACGCTTTTCTGCATCGAGCCGACCTTTTGAACAAGTTTGTCGTACTCGGCCTGATACTGCTTGGTGAACTCCTTGTACTTTTCGTTGTTCTCAGCGCTTGGGAACGGGATACGGTTCTGGAGCTTGCGCAGCTTGAGAACCGCGTCGTCGTAATTCGTCGCGACTTCGGAATAGTGGCTATACCCGGAGTAAAGAAGGTAGCCGCAGATGCCGACACCTACGACGGTGACGGCGAGATAGGTAATGAGGAAGGGATTCCGCCAATTCATGGGAGGGCGATTGGGTTTCTGAGCGGGAGAATGATGGTGTAGTGATAGGCCCAGGACTCCTCGTCGGGAGTGGCTCGGGTGGTGATCAACTTGGCCTTGTTAGCGTGGTCGATGTCGAACAGGTCGGAAGACTCCAGATTGGTCACGAAATCGTCGACGACCTTGGCCTGGCTATCGTTGTTGAAATAAAGGCCTCGGATCTCGAGAGTATCGATGGCTGGGCCTCGGCCTGCCTGTGCTTTTCCGCCCGGGCCGGGCTTGGCCGTGGAGGGAGGAGCGGTCGGCGCCGCAGGGGTTGCGTTCTGGCCTTGATTTGTGTTGGCGCCCAGCAAGTTAATCGGCTTGCCGTTGGACATCGGAGTCAGCTGGGTGATCCAGACGTAGCGCGGAGGCAGCTTGGCGGCGAGCTCGTCGATAACGTGTACCCAGACCTCGCGTTCCGCGGCGGCGGTCAGAAGAGGGGCGGCGATGGCCTCGACCTGGTCCTGCTCGCGCTTGAGGCGGTCGAACTCCTGAGCCTGCACATCGAGCTTGGAGATGTCTCCTTTGATGGACGCAAGCACCTGCTCCTGCACGGAGGCCGCCTTAAAGAAATAGACCCACCACATCAAGAGGGTCAGCAGAAGGAGCGCCGTCGCGGCGACCAGGAAAGGCTTGCGTTTCGAGAGAGTCTGGGCGGCGATGACCGATGGCGGCCGGAGATTGATTTCCAGTGGGCAATTTCCCAACTCACGAAGGGCAAGGCCCACGACTTCGCCGGCGGCGTGTGCCTTGGAGGTCAGTAGTTCCGTATCGACCGAAGAGCCGATGAGGACGTTTTGGAAAGGATTGAAGAACTGAACCGGGATCTGCAGCTTTTCACCGAAAAACTCCAGCATGTAAGGCATGCTGACGGCACCTCCGGCGAGGTAAATACGAAGAGGCTGCGAGCCTCCTTGATTGGCGCGGTAGAAGCTAATCGAGCGTGCGATTTCCGCGTGGAGACGGGTGAGAGTCGTGCGAGCAAGCTTCGAGATGCGGGCGACGACCTCGTCGTCGGGATCGGCGTATGGGCCGCCCAAGCTGACGAAGCCTTTTTCTTTTTTCATCAGCTCTGCAGCCTCGACCGGCTGCTGGAACTCCTTGGCAATCGCCGTGGTGATGGAGTTGCCGCCGACGGGGATGCTGCGCGAGTAGGACTTGTTGCCTTCGACAAACAGGAGGTTCGTGGTACGGGCACCGACATCGATGATCAGTGAGGAGCCCTCCAGGTCACCATAGTTGTAACGGAAGGCATTGAGCAACGCCATCGGGGAGACATCGATGATGTTGGGCGCAAAACTCGAGGCCTCGACCGCCTTGTTGACGTCTTCGAGGGTGTCCGTTTTGATCGCGAGCAGAGCGACATTGAGCTTGCCGTCCGTAGGCTCACCGATTGGCTGATAATCCCAGACCACTTCATCAATAGGGAATGGGATGTTTTGCTGTGCTTCGAAGGCGATGATCTGATTGAGATCGTCAGCCGTGGAAACGGGCAGGGAAAGGTAACGGGCGAAAACAGCTTGGGAAGGCAACGCGTAGTTGACAGCGCCTCCTGCTCCTTTGGCGGTTTTCTTGAGCTCGGCGATGGCACCTTCGAGCTGGCCTGGTCTGGACGCATCAGCGCCCGGATCCGTGAGGAGCTCGGTAAATTGAAGGTGATCGAGGGTGAGGGAGCCGTCTGGGGACGTGTGGAACTCGGCGAGGGCCACCGTTTGCATGCCCAGATTCAGCACGCGTATGCGGTTCGGTGCAGACATTCGGAACGAAAGAAAAAGGTGAAAGGGGTTAGTAAGCGCCTGGAGGCTGGGCCTTTGTGGCCTCGAAATAGTCGTAGAAGAGAGGCGCAAAAGGCGTCTGATCCTTGCTCAGGACAAGTCCGGGAGGGCCTTGCTGGAATTGGTTCCACCATTGAGTGCGGCCTTGTCCCTTTCCAATGCTGAGTTCGGCGACCAACTGGCCCTGGACGGTCGCGGTGACGCCGATGGCTTGGGCGGCAGTTTGAATATTCGAGGGAACCTTGCCGTCAAAGTAGCGCTTGAGCACTTGCGGGCTGACGAGCATGACCGAGTGATGGACATCATTCGGCCCGCCAGGGGAGATGCCGGTATGGGTTACCGAACCGACGAGCAGGGTGCCGAGGCGGTTGGTTGCGCTCGTGTCATTCAGCAGAATGTAATAGGTGAGCTTGAGGTCGTCGAGCGGCGGAGCGTTCCGTGCTGTTGGGGTGTAGGTGAAGGAAGTTTCCACCCAAAGCCACATCTGGCTCTTCGCTTTTTTCTGCGGACCGACGCCGATGGTGAATTCCGGAGTCAGCGCGTTTTTCTCGATTTCAATCCCAGTGATCTTGATCGGAGAGTTCGCCGGAACCTGAGCTTGAGCAAAGGTGAATGGTGAAAGAAGGCAGGCAGCTACAAGGAGAAGCTTTCGTGTCATGTTCAGGGGCAAGGTGAAAGTTGGGTCACACTAGAGAACGGGAATGTTCAAGGCAATAGGTTCTTGTGAATAAGTGGATTTAATTTTGCAAGCCACACGTGCGCAAATGCACAGACTTTTTTTGATGCCGTGATGTGGTGCGCGAAATCGGTCCGCGCGTTTCGCGGAAGCAGTTCGTCGGCGGGATTTGGAAGGGGTGTGTCATGGGGAGGGACAAGGTGGGGATAGGCTTAAATCCTGCCGCCGCGCCGAATCGATGGCGGCGGAAGGAGTCTCGGAAATCTGGTGAATCGATGGCTTGTTGGCTTCGAAAAAGTTACCATGGCAGGATCGAAGTTGCCTTGCGTGCTGGTCGTCCTTGAAACGAAAGGACGCTCGTTGCGGTGAGCGTGAGTGTGGACACCATCCCCAAAGGTGGTGAGCGACCCGGAGTCCTCCACTTTTGACCAGCAGCGCTGATCAGTTGAGGAAGAAGGGAGGGACATGCGGGAGGTTGTCTATTCGCAATCAGCGGCGGAGCGCCAGCAGAAAAATCACCTGGCGCCAACGAATGCGAAATTACTTCGCGCCGAGCCCGAAGAGCACCACGGGAATGGTCCGCAGGAGAATCCAGAAATCGAGCCCGAGTGACCATGCGTCGATATATTCGAGATCCATCCGCACCCACTCCGCGAAGTCGGTGACCTTGTTGCGACCGCGCACCTGCCAGAGGCAGGTAAGACCGGGCCGCATGCTGAGCCGACGTCGATGGGAGTCGCTCTCGAACTGCTCCACTTCGTAGACGGGCAGAGGGCGGGGGCCGACCAGGCTCATGTCGCCGCGGAGGACGTTGAGCAGTTGCGGCAGCTCATCGATGCTGGTCTTGCGCAGCCAGCGTCCAAAGGCCGTAACCCGGGGATCCGCATCCACCTTGAACACCGGGCCGCTCATGACGTTGTAGGCGATCAACTCAGCCCGCTGCATCTCGGCGTTCGTGTTCATCGAACGGAACTTGTACATCATGAAAGGACGTCCGTGCCGGCCGGCGCGTTTTTGTTTGAAGAACGCCGGGCCGGGCGAGGTGATCTTGATCACGATCGCGACCACGAGCATGAGCGGCGAGACGAGGATAAGGCCGATGAGGGCCATGATGCGGTCGAACAGGCTCTTGACCAGCAGGGCCCAGGAGATATCGGGCGTGGTGCGGAAGACCAGCATGGGCCGGCTGGCGAAGACCTCGTAGGTCGGGCGGGCAATCGAGGTGCGAATGAAATCCGCGCAAAGCCAGGCTTCGACGCCCTCGAGTTCACAGGCCGCGATGGCCTTCTGCACGACGTTCAGCTCGATGGTGCTGAAGGCCAGGAGGACACGGCCGATCGAGTGCTCGTGGACCGCATTGACGAGCGAGGTCATGTCCTCAGTGGTCAGGGGGACGCGGGCAACGACGGTGATTTCCAGCTGCTGGCTGGGAGTGAAGCTTTGCTCCACCTCACGCATTTTTTCCGGCTCACCGACGATGATGATGCGTTCGCCGATGGCTCCATTGCGGAGGGTTCGTTTGTAGATTGCCGTGACGATCCGCTCTTTCAGGATCAAGGCGGCCGGCGCGGCCAACGCAAAGAAAATGATCACCGAGCGGCTCGGGATTTCCAGCTTGAGCAGGAAGGAACTGATCGCCAGCAGTACGGTGAGCCAGATGCCAGCGCGGGTGATCTGCGCGATCGACCGGCGGATCGTCTTCTCGAGCGGGTATTGATAGTATCCCTGGAGTTCGAGCAGAAAGGGGCCGAAAGGCACGATGATCGCGAGTGCCCAGATGAAGTACTTGAACTCCGGGATATCAGGCGAGCTGTCGAGTTTCAGGATGCCCTTGAAGCGCAGCCAGTGGCACAACCAGAACATGACGCCCAGGATGACGGCGTCGACGAGTTCATTGAGTTGGAGGTTGATTTCCTGTTTACGCGCTAACATAACGGCGGGCCCTGCATGACCATTCGTTTGAAATGGGGTAGGTAAGGTTAGCTTCAATGACGCGTCAAAGGAAAAGCCAGTTGCAACTCGATCGCGCAAATGTGGTCGGTATCGCCGAAACTCCCGCTGCGCTTCGCCGCGCCGCCAAATTGCCGGCAGGAGCGATCGACGCGCTGGAACTCAGGCTCGATGCATTTGAGACGGCGCCGGAAATCCCAACCCTGGCCGTGCCCCTGATTGCGACTGCGCGTTGTCCCACCGAGGGGGGACGCAATGATCTGAATGCCCGAGAGCGGACGTCCCGCTACCTTGCCGTGCTCGAGATGGTGGCCGCGGTCGATATCGAACTGGCCTCGCGCGCCGAAATGAGGGGGGTAATCGAAGCCGCGCGCCAGGCAGGGAAGAAGGTTATCCTGTCCTTTCACGACTTTGCCGGCACACCGCGCTCGCTCGCTACTCTCCAGCGCAAAGCCGCCACCGCCGGGGCGGATGTGTTCAAAGTTGCCGTTACACTGCGCTCGCCGCGTGAGCTCGCCGCATTGCTTTCGCTCCTCGACGATCCCCTGCTGCCGACCTCGGTGATGGGAATGGGGGTGTTAGGCAAGGCGTCGCGGATTGCCGCCATGGCCTGCGGCTCGGTCCTGAACTACGGCTGGATCGAGCGGCCGAATGTCACGGGACAGTGGTCTGCCGCCGAGTTGCGGAAGTTTTCTTCGTGAGCCAGCAGGCGATTTTGCTCCTGCCGGCAGCGTCGGCGTTCGTTTATGTCCTTGCGGCGCTGTTCATCAAGCAGTCGATCTCGGCGGGTTCCGGCCAGCGGCAGGTCAACCTGGTTGTCAATCTGCTGCCTGCCGTGCTTTTTCAGTCGCTCTGGATGCTTGCCGGACCGGTTGATTGGACGCAGGCATGGAAGCCCGCCGTGGCGGCCGCGACATTTTTTCTCGGGCAGGCATGCACATTTCTTGCATTGCAGAATGGCGAGGTCTCCGTCACGACCCCCGTGCTCGGGACGAAAGTGATCTTTACCGCGGGCTTCAGCGCGCTTCTTTTCGCCCAGGCGCTGGAGCTGCGTTGGTGGCTTGGCGCGATGGCCTGCTCGCTGGGCGTAATGCTCGTGACCGGTGCGACCTGGCGGACCCTGGCGCCCAGATTGCGGCAGCGGGACGCGATGTTCGCCATCGGAGCGGCGTGCACCTTTGGCCTGACAGATGTGCTCGTACAGCACTGGACGCACCCACTTGGGGTGCCTGCGTTCATCGCCATCATGTTTGGGGTAACGGGCGTCCTGGCGTCGGTGATTTTTGTGCCGGGCTTGAAAGGCGGTATCCCGCGCGCCGGTTTGCTCCCTCTCAGCCTGGGGGCAGTTCTCTATTCCACGCAGATTTTCATCATGGCGGTGGCTCTGGGCCTGCATCGGAGCGCGACGGCGGTGAATATCGTCTACGGGTCGCGGGCGATCTGGAGTGTGGCGCTGGCCTGGATGCTGGCGCGATTTCTCCATGCCGAGGAGGCGCGCGATTCCCGCGAGGTCATGCTGCGCCGGCTGGCTGGATCGGTTCTGGTCTTCGGAGCGGTGCTGGCGGTTTTGGTCTGATCCTGTTTCTCTGACCTTGTGAGTGATTTGATGGAAAAACTTCACGCAGGCCAGGAACTCGATGATATCGACGTAGCCGGATTCTGCACCGTTCTATTGGATGAAGGGCGATCGATCGAGATGCGTGCGGAGCTGCTCCAGGCACTGTCGATAAAAGGCGAGACGCCCCGGGAAATCGCGAGCTTCGTGCGTGCGCTGCTCGGTCATGCGCGGAGAATCGAGATGCGCACCGATGGTGCGCCGATCATGGATGTCTGTGGCACGGGCGGAGACAAGCACGGGCTCTTCAATATCTCCACGGCGGTGATGTTCGTCGTTGCCGCATGCGGTGTGCGGGTCGTGAAGCATGGGAATCGCGGCGTGACCTCGAAGTCCGGAGGCGCGGACGTGCTCGAGGCGTTAAATGTCAGGATCGAACTCGAGCCGATGGCGGCCTCCGCGGTGTTGGACGACGTCGGCTGCGTGTTCCTCTTCGCGCCGTTGTACCATCCCTCGTTCAAGGCGGTTGGGCCGGTTCGTAGACTGCTTGCCGGGCGAGGGGTGACCACCATCTTCAACAAACTCGGCCCTTTGCTGAATCCGGCGAGCCCGGCTTACCAGCTTGCCGGAGTTTTTGATCCGGTGATGGTCGATGTGTATGGAGCGGTCTTTGCGGAACTCGGGCGCGAACGGACATGGGCCGTGCACGGACGTACTCCAGTGGGCGGTCTCGATGAAATGTCCACGCTCGGCGCGACGGATATTTGCGCCCTGGAGCATGGCCGACTGTCGAGGCTTTCTCTCAACGCCGCGGATTTCGAAATCCGGAGGCCGGAACTGGCGGAACTGGTCGGCGGTGGCGCGGTGGAAAATGCGGCAACGCTCGAGGCCTTGCTACGCGGAAAGCTCTCGGGAGCGATCGAGGACATGGTAGCCTGGAATGCTGCCGGTTGCCTCGTCGTGGCTGGAGTTTGTTCCAATATTGGCCAGGGGCTCGAGAAGGCCCGGGAGGCGATTCACTCGGGCGAGGCGGCGGCCCGGCTCGATGCCATGCGCGCGGCAACGGCCGGGCGCTCCAGATAAAGCGCAGGTAACGAATCCCTAGGTTCCGAGATATGCCTCGCGAACGCGCGGGTTCGCCAGAAGATCTGCGCTGTCGCCGGTAAGCGTGATCACCCCGGTCTCGAGGACGGCGGCGCGGTGTGCGAGCTTGAGGGCGATATTGGCATTTTGCTCGACGAGCAGAAGCGTGACCCCGGTTTCGTTGATCTGCCGGAGAAGGGTATAGATCTCCTTCACCAGCTTTGGAGCGAGCCCCATGGAGGGTTCGTCGAGGAGCAGCGTTTTGGGACGGCTCATCAGCGCCCGGGCAACGGCGAGCATCTGCTGCTCACCTCCGGACAGGGTGCCTGCAGCCTGGGTGAGGCGCTCGCGCAGGCGGGGGAGGGCTGTGAGGAGGCGTTCAAGATCCTCTCCAACGGCTTTTGGGGCGTTACGGGTCCAGGCTCCGAGTTTGAGGTTTTCCAGTACGGTGAGGTTGCCAAAGATGCCGCGGCCCTCGGGGACATGAGCCATGCCGAGGGAGACCAGGTTTTGGGCGGGGATGCCGTCCAGCTTGCGACCGTCGAGGGACACGCTGCCACCATGGCGGAGCAAGCCGGAGATCGCGCGCAGCGCAGAGGTCTTGCCCGCGCCATTTGCGCCGATCAGGGTAAAGATCTCGCCCTGGCGGACCTCGAACGAGATCCCTTTCACGGCGTGGATGTCGCCGTAGGAGATGGTGAGGTTTTCGACGATGAGAGCGCTCATCCCTGCTCGTCCTCCGTGCCGCCGAGATAGGCCTCGATCACGCGTGGATTCGCGCGGATTTCAGCGGGGGTGCCGTCGGCGATGGTCTGGCCAAAATCGAGCACGGTGATGTGATCGCACAGATTCATCACGAGATGCATGTGGTGCTCGATGAGGACCAGGGTGACTTTGAATTCCGTCCGAACCCAGCGGAGAAATTCCGTGAGCGCGGCGGTCTCGCCCGTGTTCATGCCCGCCGCGGGTTCGTCGAGAAGCAGCAGATCGGGCTTGAGCGCCAGGGCTCGGGCGATTTCCAGTTTGCGCTGCAAGCCGTAGGGCAGGTCGCCCGCGATGTCGTGGGCGTGGCTGGCGAGTCCGAAGGGCTGCAGGAGAGCCATGCTCTCGTCGATGGAGCGCTGCTCATCGTGGGCGGAGCGGGGAAGGCGAAAGAGAGCCTCGATGGGGGAGTAGCGAAGCTGGGAGTCGAAGGCGATGCGGACGTTATCGAGAACGGTGAGGGCTTTGCAGAGGCGGATGTTTTGGAACGTCCGGCCAATGCCGATGTTTGCGATACGACTGGGGCGCAGGCCGCCAATGGATTCACCACGGAAACGAATGGCTCCCTCGGTCGGCTTGTAAATGCCGGTGATAAGATTGAAGAGCGTGGTCTTGCCGGCGCCATTCGGACCAATGATGCCGTGGGCGTGACCAGTCTGCACGGAGACATTGCAATCCGAGATGGCGCAGAGGCCGCCGAAACGCTTGGTGACTCCAGCGATTTCCAGGAGCGTGCTCATGGTTTCTCGACGACTCCTTTCGGGAAAAGTTCGCGCTTGGGAAGCAGCCAGGTGAGTTCCCGCATGCCCATGATGCCGCGCGGGCGGAAGAGCATGAGCGCGATGAGCATCGCGGAAAGAATGGCCATGCGCCAGTAGCCCAGCGGCTCGAGCTTGTTGAAAAGGACGGTGAAAATGACTGCGCCGAGGATCGAACCGCCCAGAGAGCTGACGCCGCCAAGATAGACCATGACGAGGATTTCCGTGGACTTCACGATGTCGAAGTATTTCGGGTTGATGAAGTTGAGATGGGCGTAGAGGGCGCCGGCCACGCCGCCGAAAAACGATGAAACGACGAACGCGAGGATCTTCGCTTCGCGCACGCGGACACCCATGGCATTGGCTGCGATCTCATCCTCCCGGATGGCGATGATGGCGCGGCCGAATTTCGAGTAGATCAGGTTGCGGATGACGAGGATCGTCACCACGACCCAGAAGAGCGTCCACGGGAGCGTGGTCATTTTGTTCACGCCGAGCAGGCCGGCGGGGCCGCCAACATAGGTGATGTTTTCCCAAGTCGATTTCACGATCATCAGGAAGGCGAGGGTAATGATCGCGAGATAGTCGCCGCGTGTCTTGAAGGAAAGCAGGGCGAGCAGGAAGCCGATGATCGCGGCGATCATGCCGCCGAAAATCACGGCGACCGGGAAGAGCATCGGGATGTCGGGCAGCCATTTGGTGGTGAAGACCGCGGAGGTATAGGCGCCGAGGCTCATGAAGCCGGCGTGGCCGACCGAGAACTCACCCATGTAGCCGTTCACCAGGTTGAGGCTCGCGCAGAGGATGATGTTGATTCCGATCGTGATCAGGATGATCTGCGTGTAGCCACTGAAGATCGGCTGATATTGGGAGAGGATGGCGATGGCAAAGCCAAGGATGACAAGCGCGGGGAGTGGCCAGCGGGCCTTGGCGGCCTGGGTGAGGAAGGCGTTCATCAGACCTTCTGGTTCGGCGCGTGCCCGAGCAGGCCATAGGGTTTGAAGATGAGGATGACCAGCAGCAGCGAGTAACAGATGAGGTCTCGATAGGTCGAGGGGAGGACCACCACGGCGAGTACTTCGACCGCGCCGAGGATGAAGCCGCCCAGGACGGCGCCGCGGATGCTGCCGATGCCGCCGACGACCGCAGCGATGAAGGCTTTCCACCCGACGAGGATGCCCATGCTTGGGGCGATGACGGGGTAGGCGAGGCCGTAGAGCATGCCCGCCGCGCCGCCAAGCCCCGCGCCGATGAGGAAAGTCATCGAGATGATGCGATTGGCCGGGATGCCCATGAGCGGTACCGTGCGGGCGTCGAAAGAGATGGCGCGCATGGCCATGCCCCAGCGGGTTTTGCGGATGAGGAAATCCAGCGCGACCATCAGGACGAGAGAGACGACGATGATGACGATCTGGAGCGCGGTGATCGTCAGGGTAAGAGGAGCACCGGTGCCCGATGGGTCGGCAACCTTCGCGAGTTCGAAAGTCGTATTCCGCATCAACGTGGGCATCGACTTCGAGTAGGGAAAGGCAACGAGCGTGAGGCTCTCGATGAGCAGGCCGCAGCCCAGGGCGGTGATGATGGCCGACACGCGCGGTGCGCCGCGGAGCGGGCGGTAGGCAACCCGCTCGATGAAGGCACCGAGAAACCCGATAATCGCCATGACGAGCAGAAGCACGACCAGGAAAAGCAGGAACGGCGGGAATGTGACGAAGAGCGGCGCAAGGGCCCCGGCAAGGAGCATGCAGGCGAAGGCTCCGAGCATGAACAAGTCGCCGTGGGCAAAGTTGATCATGGTCAGCACTCCGTAGACCATGCTGTAGCCGAGCGCGATGAGTGCGTAGATCGAGCCCTGCTGGAGGGCGTTGATCGTTTGCTGCGCGAGATAGAGGAAGTCGTAAAGCATTAGGGTGTCACGAGATGGCCGCCCCGGAAATGAAAGGCCCCGGGTCTAATGAGCGGGCGGCCGTCCGTCAAAACCATTACGGCTGCGCGTTGGCCACCCAGACGAACTTGCCGTCCTTGATTTGCAGGATGACGGCGCTCTTGATTGGGTCGCCGCTGCCGGGAACGAACTGCATCGTGCCCGTGACACCGTCGTATTTTGGAATTTTCGCGAGAGCGTCGCGGACAGCCTGCCGGTCGAGCTTGCCGGCGGATTTTACGGCTTCGACAAGCAGGCCAAAAGCGTCGTAGGTGAGCGCGGCGACATCGTCGGGGGCCATGCCATATTTGGCCTGGTAGTCGGACATGAATTTTGTCGCGACCGGAGTGGCGATCTGGGTGGAGTAGTGGTTGCAGAAGAAAGAGCCCTCGATATCGGCACCGCCGAGTTTGATCAGCTCGGGCGAGCTCCAGGCATCGCTGCCTACGAACTGCGCGGTGATGCCGAGCCGGCGCGCCTGTTGGGCGATGAGCGGCACGTCATTGTAGTAGGCGGGGAGAAAGATGACCTCGGGATTTGCAGCTTTGATCTTCGTAAGCTGCGCAGAGAAATCTTTGTCTCCCGTGGTGTAAGTCTCGAAGCCGACGACCTTGCCGCCGTTTTTCTCGAAGGTTTCCTTGAAGAGCGAAGCCTGGCCATTCGGAGCTTCGGAGGTGCTGTCGTAGAGGACGGCGGCGGTCTTTGCCTTGAGATTGTTCAGGACGAATTTTGCGAGCACGCTCGCCTGGAAGGTATCGATGAAACAGGCCCGGAAAACGTAGCTCTTTGGCTTGCCGGTGTTCGGATCGAGTGTCGTCTTGGGATTCGTCGACCAGGGCGAGATCATGGCGCACTTGGCGGCTTCGGCGATGTCCGCCGCGGGAATGGCGCAGGCGCTGGCGTCGGGCCCGATCATCGCCAGTACGTCGTCTTGCGTAATGAGGCGCTGGGCGACGGCGGCAGCCTGGTCGGCCTTGGCGCCGTTGTCACCGATCACCAGCTTGATGGGCAGCGTTTGGTCCCCGACTTTAACACCCCCCGCGGCATTGACCTGGCTCACGAAAAGTTCCGCGGCATTCTTGGAGGAGGCTCCTACCGCCGGCATTTCGCCGGTCAGTTCGGTATTGAGGCCGATTTTTACCGACGGGGTGTTATCGCCACAGCCGGCGAGGGCTGCGACGGCCAGAAGGGCTGCGGCAAGATGGGTTGTTTTCATGGGGACTGCGTGGAAATGAAGGATTGTGCTCCGTATGACAAGCCTTTGGTCCTACACGCGGAAGATCGCGCCGAGTTTCTTTCCGAGGATCAGGCTGGCGCCGAGGATGGTGACGCCGAGGAAGCACATCGCCCACACACCGAGCGCGGCCGCGATGTAGCGGCCATCGCCGAGAAGCCCATAGAGCTCGTAGATAGCCTTGGTAATCGGGAAGTCCTGCTGCTTCTGCGCGAGGATCAGCGAATCACTGACCTCGAGCATGGCGAAGGAGAAGGCGAGGAGGCCTCCGGCCATAAGGTTTGCGGCGATGAGCGGGATGGTGATCTTGCGAATAGCGCGGAAGGGCGGGCAGCCGAGGTTTTGGGCCGCTTCCTCGAGGGTGACGCTGGTTTGCTGGAAGCCTGCCGCGGCGCTTCGAACGACATAAGGGAGGCGGCGAACGCTGTAGGCGATGACGAGGATGTAGATCGGATCCACGGTCGGATTCATCCAGGCGAAAATTTTGCCCGGCTGCGTCATCGCGAGATAGCCGAAGGCCAGGACGAGGCCGGGCACGGCGAGGGGGAGCATGGCCATGGCGTCGAGAATCTGCCGGCCGACGATCTTCGTGCGGACGACCACGTAGGCGATCGCGATGCCGAGGACGATGTCAACGAGCGTGGCGAGAGAGGCATACTTCAGGCTGTTCTGGATCGAGGGCAGCGTGAGGTCGTGGCCGAGAGCCACCTTGAAATGGTCGAGCGTCCACTCGGCGGGGAGCACCGTGCCATACCAGTCTTTCGAGAAGGCGAAGACGACAACGCCGATATGGGGCAGCACGGCAATGAATGTGATGAGTGCGAAGACAGCGGTGCACAGCCAGCCCGCGAGAGCAGAGACCTTGCGAGGGCCGCCCTGGCTGGTAGCCTTGGCCATCATGGCATGGCTGGCTCGGCCGAAGGTCAGTTTGCTGATCGCGTAGAGCAGTACGGTCGAGATGAGCATCACGGCGACGAGCGCGAAAGGGAAGGGATTGCCACCGATATCCTTGATGCCGCCGAAGATCTGCACGGAGGTCACGCGCTGGAAGTCGAACATGAGCGGCACGCCCAACTCGGTAAAGGCCCAGATGAAGACAATCGTGCCGCCGGCGAAGAGACCTGGCATGATGAGCGGGAGCGTGATCTTGCGGAATTTGCGGAAGCCGGTGCAACCGAGGTTTTCCGCCGCCTCCTCCATCGCCGGATCCACATTCGCCAGGGCCGCGACGAGATTGAGATATAGGATCGGGTAAAGGTGCAGTGCATTCATCACGACCACGCCAGCCAGGCGGCTCGCTCCGAGCCAGTCGATGGGATGATTCGGGTCGAGAAGATGGAGGGCCTCGAGGAGCGCGTTCAGCGAGCCTTCCTGCCCTAGGATCTGCTTGATGCCAATTGCGCCGACGAAGGGCGGCAGGATCATCGGCACGAGGATGAGCGCGGAAAAGAGATTCTTTCCGGGGAAAAGGAAGCGATCAGTGAGGAAAGCCAGTGGCAGCGCGATGAGGGTCGTGAGCGCCGTGCTGAAGACAGCCATGAGGACGGAATTCCAAAGTCCCTCAAGATAGATCGGATTGCGGAAAACCTCGGCGATATAGGCGAGGGTGAAGCCGCCTCCGGGCAGGCGGAAGGCACCGTTCACCGTTTCCCAAATCGGCAGCGCGAAGAAGAAAAAGAAGAACAGCGAAGTCAGCGCAAAAACAAAATGCGAGCCCGTGATCGGGAATCGGCGGCGGGCCACAGTGGGGGGGCGCGTGAGAGCGATCTGTGTCGGGTGGTTGTGATTCATTTGCCCTCCTCCGCGAGTTGCCTGGCGTGGCGGTATTGTGCGCGGAAATGGTCACCAAGTTCGCGGGCGAGCTGCACTTCCTTGAGTGGTGTGGAGCCTTTCAGCGCGGGCTTGATGACGTCACGAGCGGCCACGAAGTCGATCTTCGAGATGTCCATGAATGCGGCCATGGCCTGGGGAGGAAACTTCGCCGCGATGAGCGCGCGCCATGCGGCGGCCTGTTCTTCGTGCGAGTCGATGCAGCTTACGCGGATGACAAAACGCAGCGCGGAGAACAGCGGGCCGGTCCACGCGTCGTGATAGGTGAAAGCTTTTGCCTCTTCGTAGGGGAAGACGGTGGGGTCGGAGCGGAAGGGAGTGTATTCCGCGGAGTAGAGTTCCTTGCGAACGGGCAGGCGGCGCAGGGCATAGCGGACAGGGCCGCCGGGAGTCCCGACCTTGAAGTTCCAAAGCTTCTGGCCATCGATCGAAAGCACGTAGGCGATGAATTCCCTGGCCAGTTCGGGATGAGGCGCTCCGCGCAGCATGCCAATGGGGTCGACGCCGACGGATGAGCCGCCGAGGGGAGTGAAATATTGCAGGCGCGAGGGCTGGTCGCCGACGCGGATCATCTCGCTCTGGAAACGACCATAGAAGTCGATGCACATGCCGATGGCGGCGTCGCCGGCCGCCACGTCGACGGGCACCTTGCCGGCGTCGTCGGCGAAATAGCGCGAGTTTGCAGAGGCTTTGAGAAGCAGCTCGATGCCGCGCTTCCAGCCCTCTGCCAGTGCCGCGTCCGTGGCGGTGCCTCCGGCCTCTCCGACGGCGATGGCCATCTGCTGTTGGATGACCATTTCGAAGGCCTTGGCGCTCGATCCGCTCTTCGTCGGATCGGCAAGAGCGACCTGCTTGAAGAATTGCGGGTTGGTGAGATCGGCCCAGCCGGCGGGAATTTGCGCGATATCGAGGCGGCGCAGTGAGTCCGTGTTGTAGCAAATACCGAAGGAGGAGAGGCAGGTGCCGATCCAGCGTCCCTCGGGATCATAGTAGGGCTCGCCGGAGACGGAGATCGGGATGCTGGCGTCGGTGAACCAGTCGGGGTGGCTCTTGATCATGCCGCTGTCGACGAGATTGCCAGCTTTAGCCTGGGCAATAAAATCGAACGATCCTCCCCCGAAAAAGAGGTCAATGCCGACGCCGGCATTCGAGGCGAGGAAAGCGCGTCGGGCCGCCTCGGGCGGGGTGTCCTGCGCGGCGTCCACAGGGAGCTTGAGGGAGCCATTCGCGAAAGCGGCGGCGACGTCGGCATTCCATTCCCGGCCTTGGGATTCCCAATCGCGCTGGAAGGCATTGAAATACTCGCCATTGAGGTAGCGAGTGATCTCGGTCGTGCCGCCGATGATGCGCCAGTCGATCCGGACGCTGCGACCGGTTTTCTTCTTGTAGTATTCGCCAAAAGCGCGGGCAAATTCGTAGCGGATGCTTTCCTTGTGCGGGCTGATGATGATGAGCGTATCGTCCGCGGCCGCAAGGAGGCTGGCCTTTGGCTTGAGGGCAAAAGGAACGGCAATGACCGCGGCAAGGGCGGCGACGACGGCGAGGAGACGGCCGGTCATTTTCTCAATACCACGACATCGTCCGGATCGGCGGTGGCGTAGAGCTCGCGGTCCTGGGGTCGGCGGGTCAGATCGGGATTGAGTTCGAAAATTTTGAGCGGCGTGCCAGTGGTTTGGAATTCGTATTGCGCGACTTCGCCAAGGTAGACGGATTCGCCGATACGGCCGGAAGCGGCGTTCTGCGCGGGTTTCGCGAGCTCGATCCGCCAGCACTCAGGGCGCACGGAGAGAGTGGCGGACTCACCGGTAAGCGGGCGCCAGGCGGAGTCGGAGACGACTCCGTGGAAGATGCCGAGCGAGGTCTCCACCCGGGCTGCGCCATCGGCGGTCGAGTCGAGGACTTTGCCCTCGATGAAATTTGTCTCGCCGATGAAGTCCGCGACGATCTTGGATTTCGGCCGGCGGTAGACGGTCTGTGGATCGCCAATCTGTGCAATATGGCCCCCCTCGAGGATGGCCATGCGATCGGAGATGGAGAGAGCCTCCTTCTGGTCATGCGTGACGTAGATCGCGGTCAGGCCGAACTCCTTGCAGACGCGGCGGATCTCGATGCGCATCTCGAGACGGAGCTTTGCGTCCAGATTCGAGAGCGGCTCATCGAGGAGGAGGGCCCTGGGGCGGATGACCAGGGCGCGGGCGAGGGCGACGCGCTGCTGCTGGCCGCCGGAGAGCTGGGCGATCTTGCGCGAGGCATAGGGCGCCATCCGGACGGACTCGAGGGCGTCGGCGACGCGCTTATCGATCTCGGATTTCGCGACTTTGCGCTCCACCAGACCAAAGGCGACGTTTTGCGCGACGGTCATGTGCGGCCAGAGCGCATAGCTCTGAAACATCATGCCTGTGTTCCGCTTGTGCGGGGGCAGGTGCGTGACATCGTCATTGTCGAACAGGATGCGGCCGCCTTCGGGAATGTAGAATCCTGCGATATTGCGAAGTAAGGTTGTCTTGCCGCATCCGCTGGGGCCAAGGAGGAAAAAAAGCTCTCCTGGCTCGATCCGGAACGTCAGGCCGTCGAGCGCGGTATTGGCGCCGAATTTCTTGACGAGATTTTCTATCGAAATGGAGATCATCGCGGCCCGCATTCGGTAGAGATTCCCGTTGAATCAAGCAATTCAAACTGCGGGGGAAAAACTGTGTCTCTCTGTGGCATGGACTTGAGACCAAAAAAGAGAAGCAAGGAACGTTCCATGACCTTGCGCCGCTCTGGTTGATTTTCTATGAGTATTACCCAGTGAGGCCTCCTCCCGTCGGCTCGAGCCCAAATAGTTATCCGAAAAACGGCGGAGGCTTCATCGTGCGGCCAGCTCGGGATGCCATCGCAACAGCTCTGCTGGTTTTTCTCTCCTCGGCGATTTGTATCTTTTTTATCGGCCGCTTTGCGCAGGAATCACAGCTGGAGCTCGTGCGCGGGGATCTCCTGCGATTCGCGAACGCCGCGGCGGGCCTGGTCGATGGGGACAAGCACGAGAGGCTGGTCTCGCCCGACCAATTGGACTCGCCTCTTTATCGCGAGTTGATCGACCCGCTGGTGGCCCTGCACCGCCGCGTACCGGAGATCGCCTACCTGTATTCCTTCGTGGTCAAGGATGGGAAATTGTATTTCGTCCTCGATACGGCGACCCAGGCGAAGCGGCTCGGATTTGAGCGCCAGATGGATGCCTCGGGCGTGATGCAGGCATACGATAGCGATTCACCGAGCGAGGATGCCCGCGAGATCGCGGCGGTGAAGAATGGAAACTCCTATGTCGCGGCCGCGCCGGTACAGGACGCCTACGGGGCCTTCATCACCGGCCTGGCCCCGATCTACAATTCCGCCGGGAAGCCCGTGGGCGCGGTCGGGGTCGATCTCGACGTCACGCTTCTTTACCAGCGCCTCGCCCGGAACCGCCTTGCCGTTTGGACCGGACTGGGGGCTGCCGGGCTGGCCGCCGTCCTGCTCGGAATGCTCGTCTGGACCATTCGTCGCAAGGCGCTCCGCGCAGAGCGGGATCGGGCAGGTGCCCAGGAAGCCCGTCATGTGGCCGAGGTTGAGCAGGCGCTCCTCGTCGAAGCGCTCGGCGAAGTCGTGTACCATTTCGATTTCGAAAAAGACCGGCTGACCTACACCGGGCGGAGCGAAGCCCTGCTGGGTTTGAAGTATCCCGAGATCGTTCCCGGCATGCAGGGGTGGCTCGCCGAAGTGCATCCGGACGACCGGGATCGCGTCATGAAGGTTTTCGAAAGTGCGAAGCACGAGCGTGACATCTTCGCGGTCGAGTATCGAATTTCACGGGCCAATGGTGATTATACGTGGGTCTCGGACCGGGGTGTTTTTACCTATTCGGGGGAAGGAAAGGCGATCGCTCTCGACGGGGTCATCCTGGACGTCACCCAACGGCGCGTGAGTGATGAGCGTTTCCGCGTGATTTTCGAGTCGTCCACCGAGCCACACATGCTGGTGGACGCGCAGGGAGTGCTGGACTGCAACCAGGCGACGGTGGAAATGCTCGGCTACAGTGACAAGTCGGAGATCATCCGGCAGCCGTTCGTGAAGTTCTGGCCCGAGTTCCAGGCGGATGGGCGGGCCACCGCCGAGCACGCAAAGGAGCTCGCCGCCGCGACGATTGCGGACGGAGTTCATCGCCGCGAGGTGCTCAAGCGGGCCGCCAGCGGCGAGTTGATTCCGGTCGAGGTGAGCAGCACCTATGTCACGATCGGGGGCCGGAAGGTGATGCTCGTCATCTGGCACGACCTGCGGGAAATAAAGCGCGCGCAAGCATTGGTCGCTCTCAGTGAGGCCAAGTACCGTGAACTCGTCGAGGGTTTCGAGTTGATTGTTTTCCAGACAGACGCCGAGGGACGGTGGCTGTTCCTGAATTCCGCATGGGAGCGCGTGACCGGCTATTCTCTCGAGGAGACGATCGGGACTTCCTATGAGCGGTTTGTTGCCGTAGCCGACCGGGTTGATATCGCCGAGGCCCGCTGCCAGAAACTGAGCGGCGAAGTGGAGGCCTCCGAAATCGCTTTCCGTCTCACACGCAAGGACGGCGAAATCCTGTGGCTCGAGGGGGATTGCCGGGTGAAACGCGATGCGGCAGGGGAGATCTCGGGAACGATGGGAACGCTGGCCGATGTGACCCGCCGCCGTCGGGCCGAGCAGGAGTTGATCGCCGCCAAGGAGGCGGCCGAGGCGGCGAACCGCACGAAGAGCGAATTCCTGGCGGTGATGAGTCACGAGATTCGCACTCCGCTCAATGGCGTACTGGGGTTCTCGAATCTCCTCCAGCACACCCGGCTCGACGATACCCAGCAGGAATACCTGCGTACCATCGCTGGCTGCGGCGATACGCTGCTCACGATCATCGACGATATTCTCGATTTTTCCCGCATGGAGTCAGGCAAGCTCGAGCTGGAGTCCCGAGCCTTCGATATCCGGGAGTGTGTCGAGCATGTGCTCGATGTTCATGCCACGCGCGCCTTTTCCAGAAAGCTCGAGCTGGTCTCCGAGTTCGATGGCGAGGTTCCTTCGGTTGTGGTCGGAGACTCGGGACGGCTGCGCCAGATTCTTTCGAATCTTGTCAGCAATGCCGTGAAATTCACCCAGACCGGCGAGATCGTGGTTGGCTGCCGACTGGTCTGGCTGGGAGGCACCGACGTGACCATGGAGTTTTGTGTGAGCGATACCGGTATCGGCATCGAGCGGGAGAAGCAGGAGCTTCTTTTCGAGCCGTTCGTTCAGGCGGACAGTTCGATGTCGCGCCGCTACGGAGGCTCTGGACTCGGTCTCGCGATTTGCCGCCGGCTGGTCCGCGCCATGAACGGGCAGATCTCCGTCTCCAGTGAGCCAGGGCAGGGGACAAAGTTCACTTTCACCGTCCGACTGAAACGCGGCTTCGAACCGGAGAAGCCGGCGGCACGGTTGAAAGGTCGGAGAGTCATCATCGCGGAGCCAAACAATGCCCTTCGTCGTTCGATGTCGGAGCAACTCGTCGAGTGGGGCGGGGAGCCACTGAAGTGTGCGGATCTGGATGCCGTGAACGCGGCCTTCGAGTCTGGTGGCGTGGTCGATTTGATCCTGGTGGATTCGTCCTTTTCAGGAGCCGCCGGTGCGGTCGCAGAGCTGGCGCTCGAACGGAACATTCCCATTGTCCTTCTGGTTCCACTTGGTGTGCCTGCCGCCGAGCTTCCGCCCGATCTTCCCGATGCCTGGAGGCGTTTGCCCAAGCCGGTCCACTCTGCGATGCTGCTGGCTACCCTGGAATCCATCTTTGCCGGCCGGGCGGACGTGACGGTTGCCCTTCCGGAGGCCATCCCATCCCGGTCGATCACGGAATTCGTTCCTGACCCAACGGCGACCCGCATCCTCGTGGTCGAAGACAACTCGGTGAACCAGAAATTGATCAAGCGGATGCTGGGCAGTATCGGCTACGAGGCAGAGATCGTGAATAGCGGCATGGCCTGCATCGAGGAGTGCGCCCGGGAACAGGTCGATCTCATCTTCATGGATATCCAGATGCCCGAGATGGATGGTTTCGAGACAACCCGGCATCTCCGCGAGAAGGGCGACACGGCGTGGATCGTGGCCTTGACCGCGCACGTGATGCTCGAGGATCGTGAGCGCTGCCTGGCCGCCGGGATGAATGATTTCCTTGCCAAGCCGGTGCGGCTGGATGCCCTCAAGGCGGCGCTGGCTAAGTTCCAGAGCCGGAGAGGGTAGGGTTTGGTCTCGTCGGCGTGGAAGTGTCGGTCAGATTCTTGATCACAGCGTCAAGAGTGTTTGCCGTTGTGGTCGGGGCGCGTAAGTCTTGCTGATCGCCGCTATCTCTCGAAGATACGGGGAAATGAGCTATCTCTACCTCGCGGTCGCTATTGTCATGGAGGTCATCGCTACTTCGACCATGAAAGCGACCGATGGATTCACACGGCTTGGCCCTTCGATCATTGCCGTCGTGGGCTACGTAATCGCCTTTTATTTCCTGTCCCTCACGCTGCGAACGATGCCGGTCGGCATTGCTTACGCGATTTGGTCAGGGGTGGGTGTCGCCCTCGTCACCGCAGTCGCCTGGATCGCCTATGGGCAGCGGTTGGATGTTCCAGCGATCATCGGCTTGTCTTTGATCGTCGCAGGCGTGCTGGTTCTAAATCTTGCGTCCAAGAGCAGTGGGCATTGATCGGGAGTATGAAAGTGTGCAAGCCACTTCCAGGTATCCTCATTTTTCATGTCAGCTCTTAAAAGGAGGGCACTTCTTGAGTGGTATTATTTAGGTGTTTCCACACTGGAAGCCGTTACTTGCACCTCCAATTGGACAGAGGCTCTGCTCTAAAGCGGCTGCCGATCTGCTCCAGAGGAGGTGTCAAACTGTACAGCTTCGATATAGGAGAGAGACCCGCAGTTGAGCAGACTTTCAAAGCTCTTCGTCAGGGTACTCGATAAAGGCAATGCGACGACAGACCGACAAGGATTTGGGAGAAGTGACCTGAACCCTATCGGCGTACAGCCCCATTTTTTCCGGCTCATCGGTCATTTCGATTTTAACGTCCAGCCGTCCAAAAAGCGGAAAGAATTCCGCAAAAACATCGTCGACGATACGTTCAGCCGCGCTTTTTCCAGATTCGTCCATCATTTGTTTCTTCTAGGAATCAGCCCTATTCGCCGAGAGGATTTCATCCTTCAAAGCAATCCGGTGATCCAATGAATCCTGCGCTTTGGTAAGGAAAGGCAGGATTGGATCCAGCGCGTCGAGAACCGGGTTGTCATAACTATCCCACCAGATTTCAAGGGTGGTGCCGTCACGAGGGACATTGAGTCGGTTGTTAATATGGGCCGTCGTGTGCTGAGTCGCTTCAAAATAGAGCGGAAGCTGGATGCCTTTCACCGCACTCATCAGCTCCTGTGATTCTTCCCGGTTGAAGTCGTGAGTCAACCAGTTGTCCGAAGGCCATCCCTGGCGGCGGCAATACACGCGAAAATGACTTTCTTTGCCTTTTCCCAAAACTCCGAACCGATAAACGCGAGCCCTATCCTCAACCTGAGCGTAGCAGTTTTCCCAAGTGAAGACGTGGAAATGACGCTCTTTGGGACCGAAGACGCTATCCGGATCGAAAGTCTGCGTAGCCATGGCGAAAACGACGATTTTTAATTTGAGGTGAACTTGGCAAAAGGGAACGAGTTTGCCAGGTCAACGTTGACCCGCCGAAGATATTCGATTTGTGCGGGGGGAAGTGCAGCCGTAGGGATTTGAACCCCAAACCTTCTGATCCGTAGTCAGATGCTCTATCCAATTGAGCTACGGCTGCGTCGGGAAGGAAGACTTAAGCGGAGTCTGCGCACGGAGTCAAATTGGAAAACGCTTTTTGCGCAAAAAGCGTGATGCTGGCTTCGGCTTTCGAAATTGTGCACAGTGCCGCCTCATGCAGGAACTTTCTTCGCGTCGACCGCTCAAGTCGCGCAGCATTCCCATTTTCCAAAGGCTGGCCAGCACTCTCGTGAAAAAAGGCGTGAAGGCGGATACCGTCTCCGCCTTCGGCCTGGCTTTCGGCATCGCCTCTGGTTTTGCGCTGGCCGCGACATGGTATGCCAGCACGCCGGTGGAGATCGTGCTTTGGCTCACGGCGGCAGCGTTGGTGCAACTTCGGCTGCTCTGCAATATGCTGGACGGAATGGTCGCCGTGGAAGGCGGCCGGAAATCGAAGCTCGGTCCGCTTTGGAACGAAATTCCTGACCGCATCAGCGATTCCTCGACGCTGATCGGCGCTGGCTACGCCGTGGGCGGCATCCCCGAACTGGGCTGGTTTGCCGCGCTGCTTGCGATCCTCACCGCCTACATCCGGGCGATCGGTGCGCTGAATGGCGCGGGCGAGGCATTCCTTGGCGCTTTCTCGAAACCAAGGCGCATGTTTTTCATCACGGTCGCCTGCTTGCTGAGCGCCCTGGGCCTGTCGACGCTTGCCATGCCCGCGGTGCTCTGGCTCCTGGTGATCGGCACGGCTTTCACCTGCCTGCAGCGGCTGGCCTGGATCGGTAAAAAGCTGTGAGTGCGTTTACCAATCCAGCAACGGCCGGCATCACGGTTTTTCTGGCGGCGCTGCTGGCGATCACGCCGGTGGTCTTCGCGATTCTTCAGCGTATGGGCCGCCTCACGCCCACGCTGCGCAAGGAACTCTACGCCCGCTATTTTTCCTGGCTGGTCATCGTGCCACTCATGGTCGTGCCTGTTCTGCTCGGACGCTTTTGGACGATTGCCGCCTTTGGATTGCTCAGCCTTTTTGCCTATCGCGAGTTTGCGCGAGTCACCGGCTTTTTTCGGAATCGTCTGCTCAGTGCGACTGTCGTTCTAGGCATCCTGTGCATGTTCGCGGCGATCGCCGATCATTGGTACGGCTTCTTCGCTGCGCTGCCTTCGCTCTTCATCTCTCTGCTCGTGATCACGGCAGTGATGCAGGATCAGCCAAAGGGCTACCTGCAGCGCGTTGCACTGGCGATTTTTGGTTTTGCGTTGTTCGGCATTTGTCTCGGTCACATGGCCTATTTTGCCAATGATGCCAATGGCCGGCCGATTCTCCTCCTTATTCTCCTGTGCGTGGAGCTCAACGATGTGCTCGCATTTTGCTGCGGGAAGTTTTTTGGCCGCCGCAAGCTCGCACCGGCGACCAGCCCTGGCAAAACCTGGGGTGGGGCGCTCGGCGCTCTCGTCCTGACGACGACGATTTTCGCCTTTATTGGCCAATTCGTTTTCGCGGGAACCTTGCTTGCAGCGCCGATTCATCTCCTGACGATGGGGGCATTGCTTTCCTTCACCGGGCAGCTCGGCGACCTCGTGATTTCCAGTGTGAAACGGGACCTCGGGATCAAGGACATGGGAACGACCATCCCCGGCCACGGCGGAATACTCGACCGTTTCGATAGTCTGCTTTTCGTCGGCCCGGCGTTGTTTCACTACATCGGATACTTTGTCGGGATCGGGCTGGATCAACCGGTGCGTCTCTTCTTTTGAGATGAAGGACTGGGAATACAAACCCGCGGGGGATGCAGGCCTGCGGCCCGCCGATCAGTGGCGCAGTCTGCAGCGGGAGGCGGGCTTGCCCTCCGCCGTTGCGCATGGAGCCTGGTGTGCGCTGACCGCCGGGTACTTGAGAGCCTTCCATCGATTCTGCGTCGAGGGGCGCGAATATCTGCCCGCGAATCCGCCCTTTGTGGTCGTGGCCAACCACTCGAGCCATCTCGATGCGATCGCCCTCGCGGTCGGTCTGCCGCCGCGACTCCGAGACCGTGCCTTTCCCATTGCAGCGGGCGACACCTTCTTCGAAACGAAAGCGACTGCGGCCTTTGCCGCGATTTTCCTCAACGCGCTGCCGATGTGGCGGAAGAAATGCGGTTCGCATGCGATGGAGACTTTGCGGGAGCGATTGATCGAAGGGAACGCGATCTACCTTCTCTTTCCCGAGGGCACGCGTTCGCGTGACGGTTCCATGGCGGACTTTCGCGCGGGGATCGGAATGCTGGTCGCAGGGACGAACGTGCCCGTGGTGCCCGCGTACCTCGACGGATGCTTCGCGGCGATGCCACCGAAGGCACGGCTGCCGAAGCCGTCGCCGATCACCTTGAAATTTGGCGCTCCGAAGGCATTTCCGGACGTGACCAATGATCGTGCTGGCTGGCGCGAGCTTGCCGAAATCTTGCAAAAGGATGTGCACGCCTTGGGCAGCTCGGCGTAGCTTCTCCGACTCGATGGATAATCCTTTCCTGCAAGCCTTCATCTATCTGCTCGCCGCCGTGGTCTCGGTGCCGATCGCCAAGCGTCTCGGGCTGGGATCCGTGCTTGGGTATCTGGTCGCCGGAGCAGTGATCGGGCCGTTTGCCCTCAACCTCGTGGGGCGTGGCGGAGAGATTTTACAATTCTCGGAGTTCGGCGTGGTAATGATGCTCTTCCTCATCGGACTCGAGCTGCAGCCGTCGAAGCTTTGGAAGATGCGGAATACGCTAATCGGGCTCGGTCTGGGGCAAGTTCTCGTGACGGCGTTTGCCATCGGCGCCATTGCCCGGATGTTCGGTGCCTCCTGGCAAATGTCCCTCGCTGTCGGGCTGGTCCTCTCGATGTCGTCCACGGCGATCGTGCTCCAGTCCCTGCGGGAAAAGAAGCTGATGAATACGCCGGCCGGAGAGTCATGCTTCTCGGTTCTGCTTTTTCAGGATATCGCGGTCATTCCGATCCTGGTTTTGCTGCCTCTTCTTGCGACGGTCGCTCCCGTTTCGACAGGGGAGGAGTCACATCACGGCTCGGCTATCGCCTCCCTCGCGCCATGGTTGCGAGGCCTGATCGTCGTGGCGGCGGTCGGCGGTATTGTAGTGGCGGGCCGATTTCTCATCCGCCCGCTTTTTCGCTACATCGCGGCGACCGGCATTCGGGAAATCTTTACGGCCTTTGCGCTCTTGCTCGTCATTGGTATCGCACAGTTGATGCAACTTGTCGGTCTATCCGCCGCGCTTGGTACTTTTCTGGCCGGCGTCGTGCTGGCGGACAGCGAATACCGGCATCAACTCGAGGCGGACGTGGAGCCCTTCAAGGGGCTGCTCCTGGGGCTTTTCTTCATCTCTGTGGGGGCTGGCATCGATTTTGGTTACGTCGGTGCACATGCCGGCAAGCTTGCGATTTTTGTCGTGGCATTGCTGGCCGTGAAGTTCGTGGTGCTTTTCATCCTCGGGCGCTTTTTCCGCCTTGGTACGAGTCAGGATTTCCTTTTTGCCTTCGCATTGGCTCAAGGCGGCGAGTTTGCGTTCGTCCTGGCTTCCTTCTGTCTCCAACAGGGGGTCTTTAACACGGCGGTAGCTACTCCACTCGTTGCCGCGACCGCGCTCAGCATGGCGGCGACGCCACTTCTCCTGCTCCTCAACGAAAGAGTCGTACAGCCTTATCTTGCCAGGGGAAGCCGTCAGGAACGCCTCGCAGACGATTTCAGCGAATATCAGACCGAGGTGGTCATTGCCGGATTTGGGCGTTTCGGCCATGTCGTCGGACGCATTCTCCGCGCCAATACCGTGCACACCACGGTGCTTGATCACGATGCCGACTGGGTCGATACGCTCCGTAAGTTCGGCATGCACAGCTACTATGGCGACGCGACGCGCGACGACATGCTGCGTCGGGCCGGGGCCGAGGGGGCGCGGCTCATCGTGGTGGCGATCGACGACGTCGAGCAGTCCCTGGAACTCGTGGAAACGGTCCAGCGAGAGTTTCCACACCTGGAGATCTTTGCCCGGGCGGTGGACCGTATCCACGCCTACGAATTGATGAAAAGGAACGTGCCTCACATCTACCGGGAGACGCTTGGCAGCTCGCTCGACATGAGCGTCGAGGTCATGCTGGCCCTCGGTTTTCAGCGCGAACAGGCGGAGCGGACGGCGAGGATCTTCCGTGAGCATGACGCGCGCTCGATGCGGGAAACGCTATCCATCCACGATGACGACGCCAAATACATCTCCACGGCACGCCAGCACATCGAGAACCTGGAAAAAGCACTGAGCGGCGATCTGGAGACTTCACCTGCGCCACCGGTCGAGCCACGGGAAGCCTGAGCTTACTCGACCGTAAAACGGCTGGTCCGTTCTTCCCCGGCGGATCGGGCGGTAAGGGTGTAAGTGCCCTGGGTGATGGGGATGGACGGAGTGCTGATGCGATGTCCATTGAGGTACCATTCACAAAGTGGAGTCGTGCTGAGCGGGGTCAGAATCTGCTGGCCTGGGGGCAGACGGGAGTTCCAGGCGAAGACTGCTCCGTCGCGCGGGAAGACGATTTCGAATTTGTCACTGCGGGCCACGGCCGCGAGCCGGTTCTCGGGACTTTTGCACCAGACCGCATACTCGGGTGGCAGTACCAGCGTGTCGCGGCCGTCGACTTTCGCATACATGGAGGCTGCGTCAGCCTTGGGCTCCGTGCCAGGGAGAAACCATTCCTGGACGACGGGCTCTCCGGGGCGTGGGAGTAGTCCCGTCTCGGCTGCGACTTTCATCGCAGTGATAGTGCCGGACGGCGCCGGGAGAGGGGAGTCGCCGTGAGAGAGAAGATAGCGGACCATCGAGGCCCACAAGGGCGCCGCCGCTCGAACCGCCAGGACTTCGCCGAGGGACTTTCCATCCAGGTTGCCCGCCCAGACCGCAATCGTATGCTCCCGGGTGTAGCCGACGCACCAGCGGTCGCGGAAGCCGGAGCTGGTGCCGGTTTTCACGGCGACGCGCACGCCGAGGTTGAGCGGGGAGTCGAGGCCGAAGCTCAGCCGCCTGGCATTGTTGTCGCAGAGGATGTCGGTGATGATTGCCGCCCCCTCGGGCGACGCCAGTCGGGCACTCTCGATCGATTCGCCCGCCAGTACCCGGGCCGGCCACGCAACGCCGCCACGGGCGATGCCCGCGTAGGCGGCGGCGAGGTCGATCAGGCGGATGTCCGCGTTGCCAAGGATGAATCCGGCACCGTAGTCGTCGAAACGCCCGCGAAATTGGAAGCCCCAGCGGCGGAGGGAGTTGAATGCATCCCTGGCGCCCAGGCGACTGGTGACGACGACGGCGGGTACGTTCATCGAGTTCCCCAAAGCCTCGCGCAGGCGCACGGGACCGTAGGAGCGGTGACTGTAGTTCTGCGGGTCGTAGTCAGCGTAGGTCTCGGGCACGGCCTGTGGCGTGTCGGGGAGGAGTGTGGCGGCCGTGACGAGGTGGCGCTCGATCGCGGAGAGATAGATGAAAGGCTTGAGTGTGGAGCCGGCACTGCGTGGGACGACCGCGGCATTGATGGCGAGCCGATTGACGTTCCCGTCGCTGGCGAGGGCACGGATTTCACCGGTGGCGTTGTCGATGACCACGATGGCGGCGTCGCCGATCCCGAGGCGGCCGGAATTTCGCAGGTGCTCGTGGAGCAGGGTCTCGGCGACGTGCTGAAGATCGAGGTCAAGCGTGGTCGCGATGGTCCCACTTTCGCGATGCGCGCGCTTCATGGCCAGGGCAGCAAAGTGCGGGGAGAGGACGGAGGGGGAGTGATGTTCGACCTTCGGCGCGGCGGCCAGCAATTGAGAGGCGGTGATTCCGGCGGGCAGTGATCCATCCCGGGCCATGCGCTCCACGTTCCGGCGATAGCGCGCGAGCGTTGCCTCAGGATGGCGCCAGGGATCGAGGCGGGAGGGGGATTGCGGGATGCCGGCAAGATAGATCGCCTGCGCGAGTGAAAGGTCGGCCGCCGGTTTGCCGAAATATGCCTGCGCGGCGGCTTCCGCACCGAGGCGTCGGTTTCCGTAGTCGAGCCGGTTGAGATAGGTCTCCAGGATCCGCGATTTGCTCCATTCTTTTTCCAAATGAAGAGCGGAGAGGGATTCCCGTGCCTTGAGATCGAGAGTTCGCCTGGTGCGGCCGTTGAGGAGCTTCACCGTTTGCTGGGTGATCGTGGATGCGCCGGAGACGATGCGAAGATTGCGCAGATTGCGAAGCGTAGCTCCGCTGGTCGCGATCCAATCGACGCCGTGGTGATTCCAGAACCGGCGATCCTCGATGGCGACGGTGGCAAGCGGAAGCCATCGACCGAGGCGATCGAGCGGAAGAGGACGCTGGTCGCGAATCGAAGTGGTTCCAGGATACGCGAACGGTCGATCGCGAAAATCGAGCAGGACCGGTGTCGAGGTTGCCGCCGTGTACTGCGGCAGTGGAGCGCGATCGACGGCACGTTGGAAGGCCAGCCATCCGGAGGTGATAAGCAGCGCTCCAGCTGCGGCGATAGCTATTCCGAGACGACGGCGCATGTTGACGGCGCGGTGCGAGCGTAGAAGCGGCTGTCGTACATCGGCGTGATCTGCGTGGAAGGCCACGCAAAGGTGCCAGCCGCGGTCGCACGGGCGAGGATGGCGTAGGCCTGTTCACCCGCAGGCAGGTTGTCGAAGTAGAGATTCGTCTGCTGGTCGCGCATCTCGGAGAACGAGAGCCACGCTGCCGGGACGGGATCGTCGGGGATGCGGTAGAATTTGCCGATCATTTCCAGGTTCGGATTCACGACCTCCAACCCGGCGGGCAGCGCATCCTCCACGGCGACATAGCTCTGCGGTTTGTCGCAGTGGAAACGGAAGGAGATGAGGACCTGGTCCCCCAGCTTGAAGGGGGTGTCCTTGGTGCCGGTCCGCGATGGATCGGTGAGATTCTTTACGATGCGCTCGATCTGCATGCCACGAGATGTGGCGACCTGCTCGGCGGGGGTGAGGGAGCGCGAGGCGGCGATCACGTAAGAGCCGGTCTGCGCGAGGTTGCTGATCGTGAAATTACGGATCCTGGCGAGTTCGCGGTCCGTCCAGGCGGCGGCGGATCGGTTTTCGGAATACGCATCTGGAGCGGGACCAAGATCGGAGGAAAGCTTCGCGGGCGGCTTCTGGTCGAGCAGGGCGTTGAAGGCGATGAGCAGCCAGAGATTTTCCTGGGTGGAAAGGCTGGAGGAACTTTCCATCAGCTTCGAGAGTCGGTCCTTGAGCGCCTTTGCGTTTTCATTCGGCGTGACGAGCAGGCGGGCCCAGGTGCAGATGGCCTCGGCGCGTGTCCCGGATGAGAAGGTCGTGGGATCGAAGTCGCGGCCGTATGTGCTCTTCGGCAGCTCGCGGATCAATTGTTTCTGATGCTCTGGCTCCAGATCCCAGGTATGCAGGGCGATGGCGAGCATGGCGCGGCCTTCGTCGGTGAGATAGTCGCGATTGAGAAAAAGCTCCCCTGCGGCGGCGGTGCGGTCGTCGTTCGTCTCGGGCTGGAGCTGTGAAAGTACGCCCAGCGCGAAGGCGCGCAACGTAGGCGAGACCTCGATGCGGCTCTTGCGCATGGCCATTTGCTCCAGGGCATCGGGCAGATCGTTGGCCAGCCGCTCGGGAACGTCGAAACCGGCTTGTTGCGCCTGAGCGACGGCCCATGCGGACTGGATGGTCACGAAGCCGTTGCCGACAGTGCCGTAGGGCCAGTAGGGCAGGGTGTTGTCCGGCAGGAGCGAGTCGCTGAATTCGCCGAGCGTTTTGCGGATGACCTTTTGATAGTTCTCCGCGCGTTCGTCAGGTTGAGGAAGGAAGGCAAGAAGCTTGCCGAGAGCAGTGTAGACGAGGAGGCGGGAGGACTTCTGTTCGAAGCAGCCGTGCGGGTACTCGAGGATCGTGGGGATGCCGAGGAACTTCGTGAGGTAAGGTGAGGTAGAGACGGTTATGTCTGCCTCGCCCGAGGCATGGTCCCAGTTTCCGGGAATCTTTGGCGCGAACTTGCCGCTGCTCCAACTGCCGCCGATGGATTCACGCACGGTTATCGTGCGGCTGGCGACTGGTAGCGTGACCGCCACGGAATCATTGAGCCCGCTGGCGGAGTTAACCTCGAACTTCACCGGGGCATTAACCGCATCGTCGGTGACCTTGGCACGGAAGACGGCGACGGTGGGCTCGTTTTTGGCCGCGGTTTTTTCGATGGTGTCGGAGCTGACGAGCGTGAGACCCGGGCCGGGCGTGCAACGGATGGTGAGCTGTTCCCCATCGGATGCCTTCTGGCGGGCCACGGCGCGTAACTCGACCTCGTCCCCCTGGCGCAGGAAGCGAGGCAGGGCGGGTTCGACGATGAGCGGCTTGCTGACCGTGAAGGTGGCGTCTCCGGCGCCGAATTGATCCTGCTTCGTCTGGGCGAGCGCAATCACGCGGAAGCGAGTGAGATTATCGGGTGTATCGAACTTCGCGGTTGCGACGCCGCTGGCATCTGTCTTCGCGGTCGGCAGCCAGAGGATGAGGGGTTTGAAGTTCTCTCGGACGAAGCGGGAGTTGCCGAAGTCATCTTTGCCTCCACCGCCGACCACCACGCCTTTCTGTGAGAGCATGCTCTCGGTGATACTTTGCAGATAGTTCGTGAGTGCGGCGTGCGTAACGACGCTGAAAGGCTGGCTCGGAAAGAAAACAGGTAGCAGCTCCGGAAGTGCCCAATCGCCAAGGGTCAGGATCGCATCGTCGACCGCATAGAAGGTGACCTCCGCGCCACGCACGGCTTGCCCCTCTGAGGTCACGCGCACGCTGGCGCTCGCAGTCTCGCGGGGCTCGTATTCCGGCTTTGCGGTGCTGACCTCCAGCTTGAGGGCGGAGGAGGGATTGTCAGCCAGGAATTCACACGAGCCATACATTTCGCCGGGCAGGTCGTCATTGTGACCAGGGCGGAGCAGGTAGACGGAGACGTGGGCATTCGGCACGTAGCCGGGCTGCACGGGAATCTCGATACGGCTGGAGTTCCCCGGCAGGGTTTTGGTGAAGGTGTCGAGGACGTGATCGGTCTCGACCGTGATCCAGGCGATGCCGCCGCTCGGTGCAAGGACGTCGAAGGCCGCCGTCTGGCCGGTGGAAAAGGCGCCCTCGCGTACGGGTTTTACCGTGAGAGTTTCGTCGGTCTTCACGGGCACCTGCGCCGCGTCGTCACCGGAGAGATAGATCTCGTCGCTGACCGTGATGCCGGGTTGGCCCGCAAGCGGGGAAACGACGAGCACATAGCGGCCGGGCGTCTTCGGTTCGTAGGCGAGGCGGCCGTTTGCCGGGGCTCGCTTTTGTTCGACCGGTACGTATTCGTCGGTGTTGCGGTAGCGGTAGATGAAGGGGCCAAGGCGCTCCTTCACGGATTTCGTCTGCACGAGATAGAGGTCGGCCTGCACCTCAGCTGACGCAGGCTGACCTTTCACGCGGGGCACGGCGGCGAGGTCGAAGCTGATGTTCTTCGTTCCGGTGCTCGAATCCGATCGGACACCGAGCGTGACGTCGTTCATCACCACGGTGTCGTCCACGCCGCCGGTGATCGTCTGGCCATCGGGGCCGGTGACATCGACCTTCCATGAGACACTGCACTTCGCCCTCAGGCCGGGATCTTTGAACGGAGCGTCGCAGGCGAGAAGCGCGCGACCGTGAACGTCGAGCGCGGTCTCGCCCGTCACTTCCATCTCAAAGGCAGGAGTCTTGTGGTCTTTCGAGTAGAGATCGACATGTTTGAAGCGATCCTCGCCTTCGTCGTTGTAATATTCCCCGTCGCTGTCGCTCAGCCAGGTCGCGGTCCATTTGACGGTGCTCCCGATGTTCGGCGCACCGTGGAAATATTGGGACGAGACCAGGACGGAGGATGTTGCGGCCTTCGATGGAGGCAAAGCTTCACACTCGACGCTGAAGGGCGGATTCCGAAATTCCTGAATCTGGAAATAGCCGTTTCCCCCCGCGTCCGTTTCGCCGACCTTCGCGGCGATGCGGAAATCGCCAAGGTCTCCCTGCGGAGGCGCGGTCCAGGCTGCATCCCAGCCGCCGAAGGCGTTCACCTTGGAGCTGCCTTCGCCGACTTTTTCATCTTTTTCGTTCGAGAGGATCTCCCAGCTCACCACGGCGCCGGAGGGAATCTTCAATCCTTTCGGGGTCACGCCGCGGAGAAAGCCTTTGAAATGAACCTCCTCGCCGGGGCGGTAAAGCGGGCGGTCGGTAACGATGGTGCCGCGGAAGTCGGGCACACTGTTGGCATAGGAGGAGCCGGTGTCGGGGAACGAAGAGCCGGGGGCGCTGAGCTCGATCGAATCGCCACCGGGAGTGCCGGCAATGAAGAAGGCCGCCCCGACCAGTTGGGCGGTCGTGAAATGTGCGACTCCGGAGTCGTCGGTCGAGGTCTTCGCGAGCTCGGTGAGGGCGCCGGAGAGCACTTTCACCGGTGTGGCTTTCAGCGGCTCTGCGTCGGACATTTTCGCCAGGCGGAGATCAGTACCGGTTGGTGTGGTCTTCTGCGTAAAGACGGTCTCTCCAAAGAAGATCGTGGCGGCATTCGTGAGCGTCTGACCGGCGGAATCGGTCGTTGTAGCCTCGATCAAATATGGCCCTGCCAGCGGTGGGGCATCCGGAGCGGGTTTCCACTCGACCGTGCGGACGTGATCCTGGTCGTCGGTGGAGGCGGGAAGCTCGCCGGAGGTGACCACAGGGAATTTGAACTGATCGAGCAGGACGACGGCATTATTGCCGCGATCGCCGCAGGCCTTCGTGACTGCGGCGAGCTGGTCGAGCGGGATGCGGGCGAGCTTCCAGGTGATCGGGCCGGTATTTGCCTGGAAGAGGGCGAAACGCAGGCCGAGCGCGGCGCGCTGGCGGATCACTCGCTCGGGAAAGAGCAGGGCGGAGGGCTTCGGATGGAAGGTTGCGCCCCAGAGCTCGGGCTTCGCAAGGGAGTAACCACGGTCGCCGGTGATGCCGCCTTCGATCGTGACCTTGTAGCGGATGGAAGTATCGAAATCGCCATCCGCATAGACGAACTCGCCATCCTTGCGGAACGAGAGATTCGGGACGGCGGGCTCGATCTTCACCGCGCCGTCGGGCAGGTCATCGTCGGAGAGTGTAGTGTTGAACTTGATCTCGATGTGCGGCTTGTCGGTGGGCCAGTTGCGCGCGACAACATAGCGGATCTCCAATGGGCGCGTGGTGCCAAGGGCGAAGACCTCGGGATACGGAAGATTGCGGCCGGCGTACGCATCCTCCACATGGTCGACGATAAGGTCGTAGTAGTGCCCGACGGGCAGAGGATCGCGCGGCCGGACGCGGAACTCCTTCGTGTCGGGCAGCGGCTCGCTCGTGGCGTCCACGACATCGGCGGTCACGTCGCTGACCGCGGCGTTGAGGAGGATTTCCACCGGGAAGCGCTGGCGGGTGGCGCGATCCTGAAACCAGATGCCGTCGGCGGCGCCGGCGAGGCGGACCTTGTAGTTGAAATCGAGCGGCACCTGCGGGCGCGACGAGAGATTTTCCCTCACGTCGTAGTCGGAGGTGACCGTGAGTTCCGCGGTCTGCATCTCGATGCCCCAGTCCTTTTCCGGCAGGCTGCTGCCATCGAGCGTCTTCAGGCCCTGGCGGAGATGGAGGTGATAGATCTGATCGGGAATCAGCGGGCCAAGGACGCTCCATTCGCCCTGCGACTGCGTGCGCCAGATGAAGGACGCGTTGAGGTCGGGCCATGCCACCACGGGCGAGTCTGCTTTCTCCTGGTCGATGCGGTCCGGAGGCACCATCGCGGCGGGGAAGCGAACGGAGAACGAGGTGTCGGTATCAAAGTCGGCATCCTTGTCGAAACCGGTCTGGATGCCGCCCGCCTCGGGTGCATCCTTGAAGGGGCGGGGGTCCTCGCCCACCTCGAGCGGCGCGGCATGCGCACCGGCAGCGAAAGCAATGGCGAAGAGAAAATGGCGTACGCTCATGGCTTCGCCTCCGGCTTCTTGAGTTCGTCGGCTCGCGCGAAGGCTGCTTTTGCCTCATCCGTTTTACCGAGGCGCTGAAGTGCGGCTGCCTTCACGCGGAGTGCGGGTTCGGATTCCTGCAGCGCCAGCGACTTGTCCGCCAGTTCGTTGGCGAGGACGAGATTCGACTTTTCCAAGTACACGTTGGCCAGATTTGCGAGTGCCTTGGCGAGAGGCGCCTTCTTCGGTTTCATGGCTTCGACCTGCCGTAGGAGTGTGGCCGCTCCCGCGTCGTCGCCCATGAGGACCGCCGCCTGGATGCCCGCGATGCCGGCATCAGCCGACTTCGGATCGATCGCAAGGGCGGCGTCCACATCCCGGCGGGCGAGGAGATATTGCTCGGCGTCGTCGAGGGCGATGGCACGTTTAGTAAGCTGCGCGACGTCCTTGGGATTGGCGGCAAGCGCAAGATCGCACTGGGCGATGGCTTGTGCGGCTTCGATCGAATGCGCTTTGTCCACATCGATGAAGGAATCCCGGCGCACATCCGCCGCCTTCACCTTGTCCAGCATGTAGCTTGCGCGGGCGACGGCGATCTTCGCCATGAGCGAGTCGGGCTGCAGGGCGGCTGCGGCCTGCGCGTCGGCGAGTGCTCCATCGAGCATGTAACCATAGCGACGCCACCAGGACCGGGTGAGCAGCGTGGTAAACTCCTTGGGATTTGCAGCGAGCGCCTTGTCGAGCGGAGGGAGGGTATCGAGTGCCTCTTCCACGCGCTCGAATTTCGGCAGGTTCTCTTTCACTACCTCGGCTTCCGGATTCAGTTTTTTCGCGGCCTTCGCATCCGACACCGCGCCGCGATAGTCGCCGAGTAAAAGCTTCACGTCCGCGCGGTGGAGGAGATTTTTCGGCCAATGCTGGAGCCAGACGAGGCGATCGAGGGCGCCGAGCGTGGCAAGGTGATCTTCGGTGAGGAGGAGATCATCCACCAGCATTTCGAGCGCGGGTACGCTTTTCGGCGCGGTCTTGAGATAGGCCTCAAGAACCCGGATGGCCCCCGCTACATCTTGATCCCGCAGCCGTAAAACCTGCGCCCGGGTGAGGGCAGCGAGTTGGGCCGGCGCGTCGGGCCACGCCTCGAGTGTGGACTCGGCCATGTCGTAGTCCTGAATTTTCAGCCAAAGTTCGATGAGGAGCTGATGAGATTTCGTATCTCCCGGCTCCGCGTCGAGAATGCGGCGCAGGATCTCGATGCGGGAGAGATCATCCTTATCCGTGGTCGCGAGTTCGAGCTGGGCGCGAAGGTCCGAGGTGTCCGCTGCCGCTTGAAGCGGAGCCAGAGCGGGAAAAAATGCCGCCACAGCCAAAGGGACGATTCGCCATGACGACATGGGGGGTATTGTGGCGATAAGCCGACGGATTTTCAGCTAAAATCGTGTGTCGAGGCAGAGTCTGGATCGAAGGAGTCCGGCAGGTTGCATCGAGGTAAATCCCCAGCCCGATACGGGATAAAGTTTACGAGATATCCGTATTTCTACCTAATCCCGAAGGAACTCGAAACCCCGTATCGAGAAGGTCTCTGTAGCGCGTCCGACGAACCGAAGTCGCGGTGCGCTCGAGCCATGCTAGATTACTGTCAATGGATACGGTTCGTCACAATACCGGCAAACGGCGCTTCGAGGTCGAGCAAGAGGGACGGCTAAGCGTCGTGGACTACCAACTCCGCGAAGGGCGGATGATCATCACTCACACTTTCGTGCCGACCGAACTCCGCGGTAAAGGCATCGCGGAGAAACTCGTCAGCACCGCCTTGGAGTTCGCTCGTTCCGAGTCGTTCGGGGTCGTTTCCCAATGCAGCTATGTGTCCACCTACCTTCGTCGTCATCCTGAAGACGCGGATTTGTTGGTAGAGTAAAAAGGGGAGAAACTGGCGATTCGTTTGCGATCGCTCCGCTATCCGCGCGTGAGGGGATCTGAGGACGAGGCTCTGCGAGCTGCGTCAATTTGCAAGAACGTCCGGACCTTCGCCGTATAGTCCTCGATGTGCTCGGTCAGGCCGCGCCGGTTCATCAGGGGTTCAAAGCCGTCCGGCATCGAGCGGCCATCCATGCGATCCAGATCGGAGAAAGCCATCGTCCAGTCCGGGTATGAGCGGTCGGCGATCTGCTCCACCCATAGGGTCTGAAGAATCCGATGCCGCCGATCGGCGCAAATGGATCGGTAAAGCTGCCGCACTTCGGACTCGGCGCCCTCGATCACCTGGAGAAAGTGTCCTTCGCGATGGAAGAGCGCTCCAGTTATGGCGCGCAATTCATTCCGTCGCCGGCTGTCTTCGAGCATCTCCTGCAAGTCCGTTTCCCTGAACTCTCGCAGCCCTGAACTCAGATAAACAATCTGGAACATGAGAAAGCATACGCACAATTTCTCCTCATAGGGTTGGAAAAAAATAGTGGAGGAGCCGATGTGACTACTTCCGGCGATCCGTTGGGCAAGGAGCTCCGCGTTGGAGACGGTGGAGAGAAATGCCGCTATGTAACCATTTCTTTACACCACCCGCAGGGAGTGGGCTTGCCAATCTTCCCGTACTCTCTAAAAAGCCGCCCCTATGGTAACTGCCGAAACCGTCGTCGCTCCCAAGGAGAAGACCTATTTCATTATGGCGATCATTCTCGCCATTCTGGGCTGGCTCGCCCTCACGCTGTGTACGGTCGGGATGGTCTGGATATTCCTCGCCGTCGTCGGCGTGCTCGTTTGGTTTTCCAACGGCTTGCTCGTCGCCGGTCTTCGAGCGGATGCGGTGGAGGTTCACCCAAATCAACTCGGCGCGCTGGATCGCACCTTTCGTGAGGTCTGTGCGACGCTTGGGCTTCGCGAAGTTCCCGAGCTCTACATCATCCAGTCCGGCGGTGCTCTCAACGCTTTCGCCACCCGGCACACCGGTCGTCATTTTGTCGTCATCTACTCCGACATGCTCGAGGCTTTCGGGCCGGATTCTCCAGAAATGCGGTTTTTGCTGGGGCACGAGATCGGCCATATTCGCCGCAACCACGTCACGATGCGGTTGCTCCTCGCTCCGGCGCTCTTTCTTCCGCTGCTCGGCCCTGCCTATTCGCGAAGTTGCGAGACCACCTGCGATCGCTTCGGTGCGCTGGCTGCGGGCGATGTCGACAGTTCCCTGCGCGCCATGATGACCCTTGCTGGTGGGAAAACCGCCAGCCGCGAGATGGATCCGCACCATTTCGCTGAGCAGAACAAGAGCCGTCGCGGCTTCTTCGTCTCGTGGTACGAACTGATTTCCGGCTACCCCACGCTGTCACGCCGTGTGCGTGATCTCCGACAGCTCGCGGGCGACCAGCCCGAGCCATCTGCCGCGCGGAACCCGCTCGCATACCTCTTCGCGTTGGTTACCTTCGGCGGTGGCTTTGGCGGTCGAGGTAGCATGCTCAGCACGCTCTTCTTCATCTATATGGTGGCAATCATGTCTGCGCTCGCGATCCCGGCGCTGCATAAAGCTGTCGAGAGAGGACGCGAGGTCCAGCGAATGCACCTGTAGCAGTCCGGCTACGAGCAGGAGTCGGGTACTCCATAGTCACGGCCTCAGCTTTGGCGAAAGTCCATCGTTTCCGGGCGATCGACTGAGGCGATGTGTCACGGCCGCTTCAACTGCCTTTGCCGGCCCCGGCTTTGGCCGCGCCGGAGGCGGTCTCGTCCAGTCCCGCTTTCCGATAAACTTCCGTCGCGGTCTTCAAGAAAAGGTTGCGGGCCTCCCATTGGTCGCCGCTGGTGCACTGCACCATGAAGATCGCAATCATACCGGTTTTCGGGTTCACCGAGAGATCCGTGCCATAGGCGCCGTCGTGGCCGAACATCCCGTTCCGCAGATGGTAGCCGAGGCTGTAGTTCATGTTTGTCGAGCCGGTCTGGGGTGAGCGCAGGACATCCATCGAGGCGGGGGAGAGATAGCGGTGGCCGTCCAGCTCGCCATTGTTCGCCAACATCATGCCGTAACGGAAGATATCGTGGGTTGTGGAGAAGAGTCCGCCTGCCGCCTCCGGGAAACGATGCACCCGATCATCGTAGGGCTTCGTGAGAAAATTGATGCCGCCTTTGGCGTAGCCGGTCTTGTCCTTGTTCGGCCCGTATGCCCCGGCCAGTCGTGCAACCTGGGCGTCGCTTGGCCAGAATGTCGTCTCTGTCATCTTGAGCGGATCGAAGAAGCGCTTCTGCAGGAATTCCTCGTAGGGCATCCCGCTTACGATCTCCACCACGCGAGCCGCGATGTTCATGCCCTGGTTGCCATATTGGTATTTCGTGCCGGGCTGCCATTGCAGTGGGCCTGTCACCGAGGGGAGCGCACGCATCTTCAATGGCGTGCGATCGGCGCCATTCGTCTCCTGCAATTCCGACAGCCCCCTCAGGCCGCTCGTGTGACTGAGTAGATTTCGGATCGTCACCGGATGCGCGACGGGCTCCAGCAGCAAATGCTGATCGTCCTTTTCCTTTACGACCATCCACTTGCTCAACTCGGGAATGAATTTCGTCACCGGGTCGTCGAGGCTCACTTTGCCCTCGTCCACGAGCATCATGATCGACGCTCCGACGAACATCTTCGACATCGAGGCCACCCAGAAAAAATCGTCCTCTGCGATCGGTCGCTTCGCTTCCACGTCGGCGTAGCCGAGCAGGTTTTTGAAGTGCACCGTGCCCGATCGATCGGAAATAATGCCGATGATTCCCGCCAGCTTGTAGCTGTCGAGGTAGGGCTGCATCGCGGCCGTCACCTCCGGGCTGGCCGGCGGCTCCGCAGGGGCTGCCAGAATATCAGACAAAATCAAACTCGTTGCCATCAACGCACCAAAGAGAACGGGGGAGGATTTCACAGTGCTCCTTCTCGCAAATTCGCTGCTCGATGGGCAAGGAACTAGATTGGGGAAATTCTTCCATATTATGCAGTCTTCTTCGAAACAAAGGCCTCGGCTGCGCGTGTTCCAGAGTTCTCTCCACGCAGAGGGGGGATGACTTTCCCGGGCTAATAGAATAGAGACTGGAAACACTTCTTTTGGTGGATGTCGCCGAGGAAAATGAAATTCCTGGATCCTCTCTTCAAGATGGCCCTGTCGGGAGTGGTGGCCATGACCCTTCCATCGGCGTATGCCGACGCGACCTATGATTGGCTGGCCGGGACGCACTGGTATGTGCCGGCGGCAAATGTGCTGGCGTACGCAACCTCCGGCACCGACCTGTCGAACCCTTTGCCAATTGGCGATCAGACCCTCTGGGACATCACCAGTTCGGTGAATGGGATCTTCTCCGGGACGACCTCGGCGACGCTCAAGATCGGGTCCGCGACGAGCACTTCGGACTCGACAATGAATGGGATTGCGACACCGGATGGGCAGATTCGCATCATTTTCACGCCGGATGGAGGCGGTCTGCAAACTGTAGGCATCGGGCAGTTCCGTACCATCGGTGGAGAGAGTTTCATGGAGATGCAGATGATGACGGGAACGGGCACTCCGTACGTGACGCACTGGGCTTACATGGCGTTGGTGCCGGACGGAACATTCGTGCCTCCTGCACCCGATCCGGAGGTCGATCTGCTCTCGCAGGAGTGGGCTTGGATGGACGGGACGACATGGAATCTCGACGCGCCGGATCTCCTCGATGGGCGGTCCACGTTCACTATCGCCGGGTACCGGAATGGTTATTTCTGGGGGGCGGGTGAGGGGTCGGATGGAGCGTTCACACAGATCGGATCCGTGACCCCAGAGGGAAACGTGCTTTTCAATCTCCTCGTGGATGGAGTGCTGACGAATCTCACCGGACAGATCTCGGGAACCGGGGCAGATGGAACAATGATCCTGCGGGAATACCAGGGGACGAATACCTTCGGACCGGAGGCGATGGCATCCGTGGTGCCGGAGCCTTCGATTGCCGGTCTGGCCATCGCCGCGGTTCTCCTGGGAATGGCCGGGACATGGCGACAAGGATTTCGGAAAGAGGCGAAAAACGGACTGAAAGGAAGAGTTCTTTTTCTCCTGGCTTCCCTGGTCTTTGCGGGCTTTGGCGAAAATCGGGATCGCACTTGAATGCCGGCAACGGCTTCCTCATTGGAGTTGCATCGGTTTTGTTCGGCGGTATGTTGCCCGCCTCCATGAAAAAATTGGCACTGCTGTTCTCCCTCGTCATTCTTCTGCCTGCGGTGGCGCAGGCACTCACTCCGACGCCAGGGCACTATGGAAGCAGCAGTACCGGCATCAGTCATGTCACGTTTGACCTCGATGCGAACGGCGTGATCCACAACCTGAAGATCGGTGGCAAGCATGTGGCTAATCAAGCCGGCCACCTGAATAGTCATCATAAGTTCACCTTCAATCACCGGACCTCACCATTTCGTTACGTGGGAGAGGGCGACTGGACGAACGATACGAAGTGCGAGGGCCACTTCCGCGTCTATTTGCCAAGCTCCACGGAGTTTAACTCGTATCACGCCTGGCACGCGCACCTGCTGCACGAGTAGGAAAAGGCGGAAGTCGGGAAGAGGAATGTAGAAGGGCTTGAGAGGGACGCAGCCAGAACCTGCGAACCATCTGCCAGGGGTTTCTCAAACTCAGGAGGTCTCCCGATTAACTTCCCCTGGGCTGGTGTTAGAGTGCGGACATGCATCGCCAGATCCTTTCCCTCGTCGCCGTTTTTGCGGTGACGGCCCTCGCTTCGGTTGCTTCTGCCAACTCCGTCACGCCGAGGCCCGGATATTACGATAGTGCCGGCTATGCAAACGAGGATGTGACTTTTTTCCTGACCGAGCATGGCACGATTACGCATCTCCGGATCGGTGGATTTCACGTTCCGGGCACTTTCCACCTGAACGAACACCACAAATTTCATTGGGGGAAAATCGCTGCCGAGCACGGGGGCGGAACATTTTCGGGCCATGGTGTTTGGTTCGAGAACGGTCGTTGCCATGGGGATCTCCGGCACTACAAAGGCGGGGACGAAACCAATAGCTATCATGTCTGGTCGGCCCGCCGGGTGCGCGCTCGCGTCTCGGATCCGAACAGCTAGGCCGTCGGTGTAGCTGGCTTCTGCGAAGCCGGGAGAGCTCTCTATTAACATTTTGCGAGCCGGTGATAAGGTCCCGCGATGTATCGCTCGTTTCTCTCGCTGGCCGTAATTTTCGGTCTGGTTGTTTTCGCATCGGTTTCCTCCGCAAATGCTCTCACTCCGCAGCCCGGCCACTATCGTGGCTCCGCCAGCGGCGGCGGCCATTTGACCTTTGATCTCACGGGGAATGGAGAGATCGTCAATCTGGAGATCCGAGGGCATTCTGTCGGGAGCTACGTTGCAGCGAAGATTCATGAGCATCACGCTTTTCGTTTCGACCATCGGGCCCTGCCCACCGGGCGGTACTCGGGACACGGAGTCTGGTTCGAAAGCGCTCGCTGTCACGGGGACTTCCGCCGCTACGAATCGCGGCACTCCGACACGAATAGCTATCACACCTGGCATGCTCATCTGACCAGCCAACCCATGGGGGCGGATATCTAAGTCTGCTTGAAGTTTGTTGGGAGATAAGTTGCTTCCGAATAAAAATAGAACGGACTGAGTTCCAGAAATTTTTCCGGATCGAAAAATCGATTGAACGGATAGAGGGCCAGGGCGTCATAGCCTTTATGCCTCGATCCATCATCACTATCGAATGGGAACAGGGCCTCCATCTCCGTGCGGCCGCCCGGGTAGTGAGGTGCGCCCAGCAGTTCAAGTCAGCCGTTACGCTCCGATTGAGCGGGAACGTGGCGAATGCGAAGAATATCCTGAGTATCGTGGCGCTTTGCGCCGTGATGGGCTCGACGCTGGAGATCGAGGCGGTGGGCGACGATGAGCAGGATGCGTTGCAGGCCGTGGAGATGGCTCTGACCGGGGATGGTGGCTCGGATGCGGTGATCTTCAAGGCACCCCGGTAGACCGGGGAAGGCAGGCTGACGGTTCAGGATTCCGATCCGGTAATATCCATGAGGCGCGCCAGCACACATGCTCCCTCGCTCAAAACAAAAGAGAGGAGCCCGGACGGACTCCTCCCTTTCGCTCGTCGAATTGGGTAAAGAGACTACTTCTTAAAAACGATGATCTTCTGCGGGGCGGAGACAGCGCCGCTGGCGTCGATGCTCCGGACGAGGATGACGTTTTTGCCGGGCTTGAGATCGGCCGCGAAGCTCCATTTGGCAGAGCCCTTGGCCTTGCGATACGAGCCCTTGTTCACCTTGACCTCGACGACGCGCACGCTTCCGTCGCTATCGACGGCCTTGCCGTGGACTTTGAAGGTGGCGGCCGCGGTCGTGATTTTCTTTTTGCCGGAGACAGCCACCACCGGAGGGTGATTGACCGGGGCGGAGGGCGCCGCGACGGGAGCCTTGTCGGCCGCAGGATTGATCGTCACGCGGAAGGCGAGGAACATAGTGTCGTTCTCGTTGTTCGTGGACGGGGCGACCGGGGCGGGCAGGCGGGCGGCGGGATGTGCGCTGAAGGCGTTGTAGTTCACGAGGGTGCCGGCGGGCCCGACCATCTTGCCCTGCGAGGTCAGGAAGTCATTGTCGTTGGCGATGAAGAGGAAGTAGTCGTTCGGAGCTGCGGGATCGTTCGCGGGGACGAGAGACATGCCTTCCCATTTCTCACCAAGAGTCCGCTTGGTCACTTGGGTGCCCCCGCCGAGATCGAGGTCGATATTGAATTTACCGAGCTGGTCGCTGTTCAACATGTTAACGGCTTCCGTCGAGCTGAGGGGGGTGATCGCGGGATCCAGCACGCCGACTGCAGAGGTGACCGTAGCGCCGAGGTTGTCGCGGCTGGTGCCGGCGAAGTTCGTGGGCGTGCCGACGGAGAGGTCGACGAGCAGCACGCTCTTGAAGACCGATGGGGACGGCGTGACGCTGCCCTGGCCATTTGCGTCGCGAGAAAGAACGAGGATGCGGTGATCGTCGAGGGCGATGATCTCGCTCTGTGCCGCGGTGAAGTTGACCGACCCGCCACCGCCATTGCCGGTGTAGGTGGGGAGCTTGAGGACATATTCCGCGACGGGGGCGTCGGGCGTGGCCGTGCTGCTCACGTCGTAAACGGCGAGACGCGTGTAGAGACGGTTCTGCTGCGGGGTGCCGCTGTCCTGCACCGTCGCGCTCTGGAGGAGCGTGAAGAGCTTTTTGCCATCGGGGCTGAGGGCGACGCCCTCGATGCCCTGGTTGTTCCGGCGACCGTCATCGGCCGCAACAGTGGAGATGAAGTTCAACGCGCCCGCCGTGTGAGGCTGGACAGCGGCTGGCGGGACGATGACACCGACGATTTCTTTGCTGGCGTTGAAGTAGTAGACGTTGGCCCCGTATTCGTCGGAAACGTAGCCGGAACCGTCCGCCTTCAACACGAGGCCCTCGGCGTCGATGGCGAGCTTGTTGATGTTGGTGAAAGTCTGGTTGGCTGCGCCGGGAGTCGGCTGGCCGGTGTAGTCGATAACGTAAGGTACCGTGGTGCCAAAGATCGTGGCGTGGCCGGTAGCTCCAGGATCGAGACCCGTCGTCGTGGCTCCTGCGCCGGTATTGGGGTCGGTGTAGGTGAACTTCACGCCGGAAATGGCCGAGGTGAAGCTGATCTGGGTTTGGGCGGCGATTTGTGAGGCGATGTCCGAGCCCCCGATGTTCGAGGCGCCCGTGTAAGGCGTGAACGAAAAGCTGACCTGCTGGACGCGGGCCGCGTAGTTCGAGAAAAAGCCGCCAGCGTTGTTATTATTATAGCCGCGATCGGGGAGAATGTTGAACGTGCCGGTGTAGGCGCCTCCAGCGCTGCCTTTCCAGTTCGTGATCTGCAATCCGGAGACTGAGCCAAAAGTCTCGCCGAAGGAATCGAACGCCGAGGCGGAAATGCGGCCGACACCGACGAGGCCGTGATTTACAAAAGTCGTGCCGCCGAGCGTCGTGGTCACATCCGCTGCGGTTGCGATGACGTGCGGAGTGGTGAATTGCGCAAAGCTCAGGGAAGGCGCGAGAACCAAGGCGGGCAGCCATAAATGGCGCCGCGTGGAGGAGAAGAAAGGCAATGGGTTGATCATGCGGGGGCACTTCAACCAGCCGGTTACACGGACCGGGAGCGGGATTTTGTGACGTTCCGGTCACGCACGATTTGGCTCCTGCCACAAACAGTGCGCCTGGCTGTGAGCGGCCTGAACGCGCGAGAGCAATGCCTGCGTCGGGGGAGAAGACGCTCGGTTACTTGAAGAGAATACCGGCGACCTTGTCGTTCCTCAGGGCCATCGTACCCTGGATGTCGTCCCCGCCGTCCTTGCAGGTGATCTTGAAAAGATAGATCTGGCAGCCACTCTGGTTCAACTCACCGAGGAGCTGCTTTTGATATCCGCCTTTGAAGCGCTTATCGAGGATGCTGGAGGCGGCTTCAAATTGGGTTTGCGACAGAGCGGCCTTGAGCGCGTCGGTAGCGTCGGCAACAAAGGCGGGATAGTCATGGCCGGCCTGGGCATCGAGGAGTTTTTGGAAAATGGCAGTGGCTTCCTGATCGGTTGCCGCAAAGGAGGAGGCCGCAGTGAGCAGGGCGGCGGCGAGGAAGGCGAGGGGCTTTTTCATCGGGTACTTGCGAGCATTCCTACACGAAGTCACGCGGGGCGGCGATGGCGATTTCCGTGCGAGGGAGGAGAATGACTTTTACGCCAAGTGTTCAGCCTGAGTCCGGACACGACGTGATTGTCGTCGCGCCTGGGAGGCAACCTCTTACGGGGCTGGTTTTGTCGCGGGGTCGTCGAGATTATTAAGCGCTGGGAGACCGTAGGAATCCTGAAGCTGGCTGGCGCCCGCAGCGACATCTTTTGCGTCGAGGTAGAGAACGCCGGGATCGGACTCGAGCTCGACCTTGTGGAAGCCTTTCTCGGGATGCTTCGCGGCCTCGGCCACGTCGTCGAGACTGCGAATATCGTGACCGTTGATTTTCTTCACGACGCTCTCGGTGACGTCATCGTAGCCGACGGTCGTATCCGCAGGGAGGACCTGGCTGAGGAAAACGATCTTGCCGCGGTCGACGGGCAATTCGTCCTGGAACTCATCCATGTAGACGAGACGGGCGGGAGCATCGCTCTTCCAATCGCTGCCCCATTCACGGAGGAACGAGCGGGAGAGTTCTTCGAAAACGAGGCCGCCGAGGATGTAATAGCGAGGCGCGCGGTCGAGGACATTGCTTTCGCTGACGATGGTCTTGGGGTCGCGGGGCTCGAGCGGGAGATCGAGATCGATGGTCTTGCCGCCGCGCAGAACCTTCATGGGGAGCTTGCCGCCGGGAAGGTTTGCGGTGGAGATGAGATGGCTGAAGGGGATCTTGCCGTATTCAGCGCTCTCGAAATTCCCGTCCTCGTCGATGTCGTGACCGTCGACGTTCATGATGACGTCGCCACTTTTCAGGCCTGATTTTTCGGCGGCGGCGCCGTGGGCGAGGGAAACGATATAGATTCCGCTCTGGTCTTTTTTCATGCCGAGGTAGCGGCGGAATTGTGGGTCGCGAGTAGGCGAGTAGGAGATTCCGGCTCGTGGAATGCCGAGGTAGGGCTGCATGGCGACGCGGGCAAGGAAGCTCGAGATCACGCTGTCGGGCACGAGGTCGGCCGACTGGGACCGGGTGTCGTAGCGCATGAGCAGGCCGACGAGCTTGTCCCCGGTGAAAACGGGCATGGTGAAGCTGTTGTCCCGGTACTGGAGCGCAATGCTCAGGCGGTAGGTCAGCAGGAAGATACCGTCGGCCGGATAAGGGCCGACACTGACCGTGGTGACGACACCTGGGGTGAGGGCGACGGAGCCGGTATTCTCGAGCTGCAGCACATTGACCTTCGTGCCGACCTGGACGTTCTTGCCCACCTGGACGGGCTTGGTGTCGGAGAGGAATTTTGCGTCCTGCGGTTTAAGGATCGCGAGATTCGACTCGTAGTCGACGCGCTCGACATCGGCGGCGACCTTCTCGGAGCTGGCGGGCTTCTCGAGTTCGACGTAGGTGTGATTGGCGATGAGCTCGGCCGTCACGAGGACGCGGCCGCCTTCGAGCACGACGCCGATACCTCGACGGGTGAAGGGAGCGCGCTTCAGCCAGGGACTGTCAAAATTGAAAGCCTGGTTCGTCGATTTCACGCGAACGACGGAGGCGGCAGTCGGAAGAGCATCGGGAGTGGCCGGCTGCTGGGCGTGACCGGGGAAAAGCGGTGCGCAGACGGCAAGAAAGGCGAGGTGGCGGAAACGGAACGCGATCATGGCTTGAGGTTCGAGTCTTTGCGCACTCCGTAACGGGAGAGAATGCGTTCGCGAGCGGCGGCGATGGCTTTCTTTTCGAGCACCAGCGGACGGCTGGAGCCGAGGAACTCGATGACGTAGTATTCCGAGGGCTTCGCGAAGGCGTCGGCCACGTCGTCGAGCTTGTTGATCTTGGTGCCGTTGATCTTGTCGACGATCGATTGATAGAACTCGTCGGCGTAGGCGTTGACCGGATCGGAGAGGATATTGCTGAGGATCACGATCTCCGGGCGCTCCTTGTAGAGATTGTCCTGAAGGAAGTGATCGAAGTAATAGCGGGTACGGGAATTCTTCAATGTGTTGTCGCCGACGAAATCCTCACTGAGGGGCTGGAAAACAAGCCCGCCGAAGACGACGTAGCGTGGCTTCACATCGTAAGCGTGGGCAAAGATGTTGAACGGGAAGGGCTCAGAGAGCGGGACGGTGACTTTCATCGGCTGGCCGTCGCGAATGATGTCCAGATCGACTTTGTCGCCTTTGAACTTCCGCTCGACGATTTCCTCCATCTGGACATCGCTGCCGTCGAGTTCGACGGTGCCATCGCTGGCGACTGGGTGGCCGTCGATCTTGAGGATGACGTCGCGCTGTTTGAGGATGCCTTCGGCGGAGCCTCCTCCGTAGATTCCGCTGACCATGATGCCCTGGCCGTTGTCTGGCAGACCGAGCGCGTGACGGGCGGCGGAGTTGTAGAGCGGGAAGGTGGTGATGGCGAGATCGACGTAGTGGTCGTAGTGGCCGTCGGCGACATCCGCGAGAAAGCGTTTGATGACAGTGGAAGGGATCATGTAGCCGGTGTTCTGGGCGACATCCCCGCTGTAGCCCTGGAAGGCGACGCCGACGACTTTGCCATCCTGGATGACGGGGCCTCCGCTGTTACCGGGATTGATGGCGGCGTCGATCTGGATCACGAGATGCGAGTCGGCGCCGGAGTGGCTGTACTCTTGAAACTCGACGCGGGAGACAATGCCGCGGGTCACAGAGGCGCGATCGCCACCGATCGGATAGCCGTAAACCATGACGGAGGATTCGATCTGCGGGATGCCATTGAAGTCGAGCGGCTGCATGCCCTTGAAAAAGTCGGGATTCAGCGGCTGGACGATGGCGAGATCGGCATCGTGCGCGATGTAAATGATGGTGGCCACATAGCGATTCGAGTCGCCTTCACGGGTGATCCAGATCTTGCGCGCATTGCTGACGACGTGGGCGTTCGTCATGATGCGGTTGCCCTCGATCACGAAGCCCGAGCCGATGCCCTGGCCGATGGAGCCGGCGTTCCATGGTGCGTTGTAGTCGGGATCCTGGGAGACCGTCTGGATGCGAACGAGGCTCTTGCGGATAATGTCCGAGCTCGCGGCGTGGACGCTCGTGACGAGGAAGAGCGAAAGGAGAAGGGCGGCGCGGCGGAGCGACATCATGCGGAAAGAGCGGTTGGCCGGTGGATCATTGGAAAAGAAAGGGAGTTAGAAAGAATTCAGGTCGCCGAAACGGTCCACGCGGAAAGTGGAGGATTTGGATGGGCGAGGGGTCGATCGCGGCACGGTGATGGTGGTCGTGGTCGACGATGAAGAGACGCCCGGGCTGAACTTCATGGACGCGCCTCCGTTAGTGGGCGGGCCGAAGGTGCGGGTATCGGTAAAGGTATTGATGGGCACGAGGGTCGTGCGACCGCCGCCGGGCAATTGACGGCGGGGGTTGATGAAGTCGGTGGGAGAATAGTAGTTCGTGAAATCGTGGCGGAAACCCGTGCGCGTGACGCCCATCTGGATGTTCTTGTGGATCTCAAAGTGAAGATGCGCGGGATAAATGCCGTGTGCGGTGCCCATGGTGCCGATCAACTGGCCGCGGAGGACCTGCTGGCCCTCGCGGACCTTGATCGCATCGAGGTGTCCGTAAAGAGAATCGACCGTCTTGAGCTCACGCTGTTCGAAATAAATGTGACGAATCACGACCACGTTGCCCCAGCCGAGGTGAACGTCACGGGCAAAAACCACCAATCCGTGCGCGGTCGAGTAGATCGGATCGCCAAGATCGGTGTTGCCGCCTTTGATGCCGTTCCAGTCCTCTCCAAGGTGGCCATTGGGCCGGAAGCCACGGGCCTTGTAGTAGCCATCGGCGTTCGGCTTGCCGACCGGGAAGTCGAAACCGTCGGCGATGCGGGTGCGCGCGACGTCGGTTTTCGGAGTGGGCGACGGGGTGGGGCCCGGGTCCGGTGCGGCAATCAAAGCCGACGCGGCGGCCCCGAGAACGCACCAGAACAAAAACCTACGCATAGAGCCCGCCAGAATAAGCGCGTGAGAAAGGCGGCGCAAGTTTTTGGCCGGGAGCGTTGGGAGAATCAACCTGGCTGCCCGACCTTGATGACCGGCAGAGGGAAGCGCAGTTGCAGTTCGTCGTCGAGGTGGATCTCGATGTGATGGATGCCGAAGCGCTCGAATTTAACCCCGCCGAAGACATGGACGTTCGTCGCGTTGCCCTCCAACTCGTTGAGGGTGAACTCCACACGCGATTCGGCCAGGATCTGCTCATCTTCGGAGGAAATGATCAGCGAGCGCTGGGTGAAGGTGCCTTCACCACCGCACCAGCGGGTCCAGAGGCAGAGCTTGAAGAAAGCAACCGGCAGCATCGGAGCCGGGATGACGGTGATGACGCCGATAAGTGTCTGCTGGCCGCTGATCTCGGCACGGACGTCTTCACAGAGCAGGCTGGCCTGCAGGTCGGGTAGGATGGAACTGGCCATGGATAAATCAGCCTTTGAAGACCCCGGCCAGAATCAACCCGGCGACGACGAGAGCGAGAATGATGCGGTAGTAGCCGAAAATGGCGAGGCCGTGGCGGTTCAGGTAGGAAACCATCCATTTGACGGCGATCACGGCGCTCAGCCACGAGGCGAAGAGGCCGATCGCGAGCGGGGCGGGGCCGAATGTGGCCAGCATTTCCTTGCCGTATTTCAGGCCGTCGTAGCCGGTCGCGGCGGTGAGGGTTACCATCCCCAGGAGGAAGCTGAACTCGACGGCGGCGGGCAGGCCCAGGCCGACGAGCAGGCCACCGACGATCGTGACGAGACTGCGGCTCACGCCCGGCCACATGGCGAGGCATTGAATGACGCCGATCAGGACCGCCGAGGCGATCGTGAGATCGGTGATGTTGCGGGGCTTCTTGAGGACGACATTGCGGCTGCGGCGCCAGATGACGACCGCAAGGATGGCCACGCCACCTACGAACCATGCGCCGACGATCGGCCAGAGGCCGAACTCATTGCCGCCGAAGAGGTACTTCTTGATCGGCTTTTCCAGGAGGAGGCCAATGACCGCCGCAGGGATGAACGCGGCGACGACGTTGATCGAGAGCTTCAGGCCCTCGGGGTCGCGACCGAGGCAGCCCATGGCCATATGCCGCACGCGACTGAAGTACAGGCCGACGACCGCGAGGATCGCGCCCGACTGGATGCAGATCGCGAACGCGTCAGCCGATTCGCTCGAGGCAATCCCAAGCAGGCGCTGCGCGATAAGTAAATGACCCGTCGAGCTGACGGGAAGGTATTCCGTGAGACCCTCGACGAGGCCGAGGATGAGGGCGTGCCACCACTCCATAGGTTACAAAAAAAGCCCGCCCCGGGTTTCGACGAGGCGTGCGGATGGGCTTTAAAAAGGGGCTGGGGCCTTCTGTTAGATGGCTTCTTCGTTGGTCTCTTCCGTGCGGATGCGGATCGCGCTCTCCACGGGAAGGACGAAGATTTTGCCGTCGCCGATCTTGCCGGTCTTCGCGGCCTTGGAAATGGCGGCTACGCTTTTCTCGACGGCGGAATCGGCGACCACGATCTCAAATTTGACCTTGGGTAAAAAGTCGACAGTGTATTCGCTGCCACGATAGATCTCCGTATGTCCTTTCTGGCGACCGAAGCCCTTGACCTCACTGACTGTCATTCCCTCGATACCGACTTCGGCCAATGCTTCCTTCACATCTTCCATTTTGAAAGGTTTGATGATCGCCTCAATTTTCTTCATGTGTGCTGCTCTTATTGCGATCTGCCTGAATAAGCAAGCCGGGAAAAGGCACCGCGGCCAAATGTCCCTTCTGGAAAACCTCTGATTTGAAGCCTTCGCAATGGAGACGCTCGTGGGCGGGGAAATACCTGCGCCATGTGCCTCGAATCAAGCACCTGCGCGGCACCTGGATTCACCGCGCGTTTGGTGATCGTTTGTTCGATTCTCATTTCTGGCATTGGGATCGCCGTGGGACCGCGCTCGGACTGGCGATCGGCACCTTTTTCTCGGTGCTGCCCATGCCGTTGCAGAGCTTGCCCGCCGCGTTCTTCGCGGTGGTGTTTCGCGCGAACATTCCCGCCGCGCTCGTCGGCTGCTGGATCACCAATCCTTTTACCCTTCCGCTTTTCTTCTATCTGCAGTTGAAAATCGGCTCGTTCCTTCTGGGGCGGCCTTCGCTCATGGAGCAGTTCCACGCGATCATGGACAAGTTGACGTGGCGGTTTTGGGAGTTGTTCACGGAGGCACCCGGGCTTTGGGGATTGCTCTTCCTTGGCGGCGCGGTGTTAGGCGTCGGGCTCGGGGTGCTGGTCTACTTCCTGACTTCGTTCAGCTACGACTTTGCCATTCGTGCGATTCATCGCTCCAGGGATCGGCGTGTTTCCGTGAAACGATAGAGCGGCAGGATTTTTTCGTGACAAGGCGTGCGCCTGCGGGGGAGCTTGGTGCGACGTATGAGTGATAAGATTCTTTCCGGCAAAACCGGGGTTGTTTTCGGGGTGGCCAACAAACGCAGCATCGCCTGGGCGATCGCGAAGGCCTGGCATGCCGCTGGCGCGAAGCTGATTTTCAACTATCAGGGCGAGCGTTTGAAGGACAACGTCGAGGAACTGGTTTCCGAGTTCGGTGCCGATACGGCGATGTTTCCCTGCGATGTTTCCAACGATGGTGAGATCGAAGCGTTTTTTTGCAAAGTGAAGGAAATCACGCCCAAGCTCGACCTCATGCTGCACTCGGTGGCCTTCGCGCCAAAGGAAGCTCTCGAAGGGGATTTCGTTTCCACGAGCCGCGAGGCATTCCGGGTCGCGCACGACATCTCTGCTTACTCGCTCGTCGCGCTCGCGCGCGGAGCTGCTCCTTTCATGACGGACGGCGGCAGCATCGTCGCGATGTCCTACTACGGCGCGGCCAAGGTTGTGCCTCACTACAATGTGATGGGCGTCGCCAAGGCCTCGCTCGAGGCCAGCACCCGCTATCTCGCCTATGATCTCGGCGCGCAAAAGATCCGTGTGAACTGCATCAGCGCCGGCCCGGTCCAGACCCTGGCGGCTCGCGGTATCTCCGGCTTCTCCTCGATGATGAAGCACTACGAAGAGCATGCGCCGCTCAAGCGGAGCTGCACGACCGACGAGCTCGGTCAGACTGGTGTCTTCCTCGCGAGCGAGGGCGCGGGCTCCATCACCGGCCAGGTATTGTACGTCGACGGCGGCTACGAGATCATGGGCATGTGAAGAATCTGGCCGCGCTCACGCGAAAGCTCCGCACCAAACTCGGCGCGGAGGCGGTCCGTACCGCCCCGGCCGAGCTCGACGCCGTCTCGGGTGACAAATGGTTCGCGGCGAGGCGTCCCGATCTGGCGGTCTTTCCGGCGAATACGGAAGAGGTCAGCGCGGTGATGAAAATCGCCCACGCTGCCGGCGTACCCGTAACGACACGAGGCGCCGGGTACGGCTACGTGGGCGGCTGCGTGCCCGAGCGGGGAGGCATCGTCCTCAGTACGGCGAGGATGAATCGCATCCTCGAGATTAATGTCCGCGATTTCGTGGCCCGCGTTCAGCCTGCGGTCATAACTGGTTCGTTGCAGGATCGCGCCCGAAAGAAGGGCCTCCTGTATCCACCGGATCCCGCGAGCCTGCGGGACTGCAGCATCGGGGGCAACATCGCGACGAACGCAGGCGGTCCGCGCTGCCTGAAGTACGGCGTGACGAGGAACTACGTGCTCGGCCTCGAGGTGGTCCTCGCCGACGGCTCGGTCGTGCGGCTCGGCGGGCGTACCCATAAGAACAAGACCGGCTTCGACCTGATCGGGATGTTCGTGGGCTCGGAGGGACTGCTCGGCGTGGTGACGGAGGCGACGCTGCGACTGCTGCCGCATCCGCCGGCGCGAACGGTCCTGTCCGCGGGCTTTCCTTCGATGCGTGGAGCAGCCCGGGCGGTACAGGCGGTTTTTCGCCATGGTTATCTGCCTGCCGCTGTGGAGGTCGCGGATCGTTTCACTCTCGAGGCCGCCCGGTCGAGGATGCCCGATGCGGACGTTCCCCCGGGGAATGCGCATGTGCTGATCGAGCTCGACGGCCAACCCGGGAGCGTGAAGCTCGAAACGAAAGATCTCGCGCGGGTGCTGCAGGATTGCGGGGCGACGAAGATTGCCACGGCTCTGGATGCGGAATCCTGCGACCGGCTTTGGAACTTGCGCCGCAGTTTCTCGAACTCCCTTCGCGCTACCGGCCTGATCAAACTCAACGAAGACATCGTCGTGCCGCGAGGCCGGCTCGTCGATTTGGTTGATTTCGCTCGTGGACTGGAGAAGGAAAGCGGTTTTCCGATCGCCTGTTTCGGCCACGCGGGAGACGGAAATATCCACGTGAACGTCATGGCCGCGAATTACGACGATCCGAAGGTGCATGCGGCCGTCGAGAAGGTTCTCGACCGCCTTTTTCAGAAGGTTCTGGAGTGGGGAGGGGCGATCAGCGGCGAGCACGGCATCGGTCTGGCCAAGCTGCGCTGGTGGAACGATGCACTCTCGAAAGAAAATCGCGCGCTGCACGCGGCGATCAAGGAAGCCGTTGATCCAACGGCGATTCTAAATCCCGGGAAGTTCGTCTAGCGAGGCGGCTAGACGTTGCTCGGTTCGGGCGGCGGATTGAGGCGCACCGTCTCCCCGCCGATGCCGTAGTTTTTCGTGCGCACGAAGTGCTGGAATTTTGCGGACGGCATGGGGCGCCCGAAAAACCACCCCTGGGCGTAATGAACTCCGTGCGCCTTGAGATATGCAGCCTGGTAGGGCTGCTCGACCCCCTCGGCGATGAGTTCCATGCCGAGTGAGTTTGCGATGCGGATGATCTGGTCCACGAGACCGGAACTGGTGGTCTCGCTCTCGATGCCGTCGACGAAGGCTTTGTCGATCTTGAGATAATCGAGGGGGAATCTCTGGAGGTAGCTGAGGCTCGAGTAGCCCGTGCCGAAGTCGTCCACGGCAAGTTTCGATCCTCTGCTCGTGAGGGCGGTCATCACCGTGCGGGCGACCGAGTTTTCCTCCGATACGAGCCCGCGCTCGGTGATTTCGAAAATGAGCTGGGAGGCAGGGATGTCGCGCTCCGTGATCGCATTCACTGCGTCGACGATGCGGGTATTCGTAAAATGCTGCGGAGCGAGATTGATGCCGATGTGCAGGGCGGGGTCGCGGCGCATCATCGGGCCGGCCGACTCGGCGATTTTTTTCAGGATGAGCTCGGTCATCGGCACGATCAATCCTGTGTTTTCCGCGATGGTAATGAATTCCCCGGCGGGGATCATCCCGCGGCGCGGGTGGTGCCAGCGCATGAGGGCCTCGGCGCCGACGCAGTGCCCGCTGTCGAGATCGATGAGCGGCTGGTAGTGGACGTCGATTTCGCCGAATTTTACCGCTTCGCGCAGGTCGGCTTCCAGCGATTGCGTGCGTTTTGCGAGACGAATGACGAGGCCGGAAAGGAGCGCGGAGACGGCGATGCCGGCGAGAGTGAACTCGATGGCGCTTCGTGTCATCCTCGCGCGCACGACCGATGAACTCGCTGCCGTGACCGTGTAGATCGGATACTTGTCGGAGCGCGTGACCCGCACGATCTGGCCGTCGGTCCACTGGATGGTGTTCACGGCCTTGAGATCGATTTTCTGGGGCGTCGCGATATTGTCCTCGCCAAAGTCGGTGAGCAACAGGCCGCCGTCGAACTCGACGAAGACGCGGGAGTTCGATTCACGTGCGTAGTAATCGAAAAATTCGCTGAAGAGCTGGGGATTGATCAACCCCTCGATCGCGAGGCCGTCCGCAAAGGTGTATACGATCACCAGTGATTTGGTGGGGAATCCGCGTTCCGCCGGCGGCTGCACCTGTACCGTTCCCAGGGCGGGCAGGGGCGGCAGGTTGGCGCCGAGGATTGGCTCCGGCTTTTCAAAGAGCCGCTCGCTCGTGCAAAGCAGCGTGTTGCCGCGGCGAATGCCGATGGCCTGGACGTAGCGATCGAGGAACACCGCCTGCCGCAAAGTGCTGAGGGTATTGTTGTCCACGGTACCCTGGGTGATGCTGGCGACCTTTCGGAGCGTGCTGCCGACAGTATCCAGTACGGACTCCGTGCGCACGAGGGTGCCCGAGCCGACGAAGTCCAGCTCGTGCTCCACCTGTGATAAGCTTTGCCGAAACGCGTAGCCGAGGAACAAGAGGGGAGGCAACACGCCGGCCAGCACCGCAAGTACATAAAGCAGGCGAATGGCGGTCCGATTCCGCATTTCCGGCGAGTGAATCACATTAATCCCCTCGTGAGAATGACAAACTTCTCTTGCGTGGATCGGGATTTCGAGTAGTGCCGCAATTCGTCATCTTTTTTCATTCGCCGAATGGGAGACGGCTTGCTAATGCGATGGGCGTGAATTCCCGAGAGCACTCGCTCATGCCATCAGGCAAAGTCCCTGGAACGTTCCGATTCTCACTCCTGGCTGCTGGTGTAGTGGCTGCTTTGATGACTGGTTGCGAAGAACAGAAAAAGGCTCCCGCGCCTCCTCCGCCGCTTGTGGAGGTACTCACGGTGCAACCGCAGGCCGCGCCGATCGATCAGACCTGGGTGGCAACGGTAAAGGGTTATATCAATGCGGACATCCGCGCGCAGGTCAGCGGCTACCTGCAATCCCAGGATTACCGGAACGGTGCCTACGTAAAGGCGGGGGACGTTCTTTTCCAGATCGATCCGAGACCTTTTCAGGCGGCGCTCGATCAGGCCAAAGGCTCTCTCTCGCAGGCGCAGGCGCAGAATACCGCGAATGAGTTGAACGCACAGCGTTCCACCGAGCTTTATCAAAAGAAGGTCATCAGCCAGCAGCAATACGATGACCAGATGCAGCAGTATGCGGCCAGCAAGGCAAACGTGGCCACGGCCCAGGCCGCGGTCGAGCAGGCGCAGCTGAATCTCACGTTCACGAAGATCACCGCTCCTGTCACGGGCCTGGCGAGTATTGCCACGGCGCAGGTCGGCGATCTCGTCAGTCCGTCCTCCGGCACGCTCGCGACGGTTATCCAGGTCGACCCGATCAAGGTAAGCTTCATGGTGCCCGAGCAGGGCTACATCAACTTCATCCAGCAATACTTCAACGATCCGTCCAAATCGCCGATCGGGAATCCCAGTTACTCCGGCCCAGGCTTCCCGATCACACTCACCCTCGCCAGTGGCGTGGCTTACGAGAAGGACGGCAAACCGGTCCTGGGCAAGTTGACCAGCGTGAATAACGTGGTCGGCATCGACACTGGTTCGATCGCGGTGGAGGGCGTCTTCCCGAATCCGGGAAACCTCCTGCGACCGGGACAGTTCGGCCTCGTCACGGCTACGGTTCGCGTGGAGGAAAACTGCATGGTGATTCCCCAGCGCGCGGTCATCAACCTGCAGGGCATCAACCAGCTCGCCTTGGTTGGCGCGGATAACAAGGTGAACATCGTCCAGGTGAAGCTTGGCCCGACCACCGGCAGCGACCAGATCGTTACCGAGGGCCTCAAGGCGGGTGATCGAGTCGTCATCGAGGGGACTCAAAAGGTAAAACAGGGAGCGGTGGTAAATCCTCAGCCCTACACCGAGAGCAAGGCGGAAGTGAAATCTGACGCCACTCCTCCTCCCACGCCCACGCCGGCTCCCGCCAAGGACTAGCGCCGCACCATCATGTCGCGCTTCTTCATCAACCGCCCGATTGTCGCGATGGTCATCGCGATCATCATGGTCATTCTCGGCATCGTCTGCGCATTGCAGTTGCCGATCGCGCAGTTCCCGAACATCGTCCCTCCGCAGATTCAGGTGATGACGAACTATGTCGGCGCTGACGCGCTGACGGTCGAGTCCTCGGTGGCAACGCCGATCGAGCAGCAGGTCAACGGCACGGAAGGCATGGAATACATGTATTCCATCAACGCCAACAACGGCGCGATGACCCTGAACGGTATCTTCGGCATCAATACCGTGCCGACGACGGACCAGATCCTGATGCAGATGCGTCAGGGGCAGGCCTCCGCGCAGCTGCCGAGTTCCGTCCGCAATTACGGCATCACCGTTCAGCAGGCCTCCTCTTCGCCGCTGATCGTCTTCGCACTTTACTCCCCGACGGAGCAGTATGATGCGGCGTTCCTCGCGAACTACGCGAACATCAACATCAGTAACGAACTCGCCCGCATCAATGGCGTGGGGCAGGTCAACGTTTACGGTGCCGGTGAGTATGCCATGCGCTTCTGGGTGCGCCCGGACCGTCTCGCGAAGCTCGACATCACGGTCAATGAAATCGTCAACGCGGTCAACGCGCAGAATACGGTCAATCCGGCCGGTCAGGTCGGTGGTCAGCCCGTGCCGAATGGCCAGGAGTTTACCTATAACGTAATTGCAAAGGGTCGTCTCGTAACCGAGGAGGAGTTTGGCAATATCGTCGTTCGCGAAAATTCCGACGGCTCCATCATCCGCCTCAAGGACGTCGCCACGATCAAGCTCGGCGAGCAGTTCTACAACCTCCAGGGACGTTTCGACGGCAAGCCCTCCGCCGTTCTCGTCATCAGCCAGCAGATTGGCTCGAATGCACTGGCCACGGTGAAGCAGCTCCGCGCCGAGATGGACAAGCTTCAGCAGCGCTTCCCTTCCGGACTCCAGTACGCGGTTTCGCTCGATACCACGCTCGCCGTCACCGCGGGCATGGAGGAGATCATCAAGACGCTCGTCGAGGCGCTCATCCTCGTCATTATCGTCGTTTTCGTCTTCCTGCAGGGCTGGCGCGCCACGCTGATCCCGCTCCTCGCCGTGCCGGTCTCCCTGATTGGCGTCTTTGCCTTCTTCCCGCTCTTCGGGTTCTCGATCAACACGTTGTCGCTCTTCGGCCTCGTCCTCGCGATCGGTCTCGTGGTTGACGACGCGATCGTCGTTGTCGAGGCGGTCGAGCACCACATCGAGGAGGGATTGTCGCCGAAGGACGCGGCCTTCAAGGCGATGGATGAAGTCTCGTCGCCGGTCATCGCTATCGCGCTTATTCTCTCCGCCGTCTTCGTGCCGACGGTTTTCATTCCCGGCATCACGGGCCAGCTTTACCAGCAGTTCGCGATCACGATCGCCATCTCGGTCATTCTCTCTGCGTTCAATGCGCTCACCCTCAGCCCTGCGCTCGCCGCGATGTTGCTGAAGCCGAAGAAGGAGACCCGGGGGCCGCTTGGTGCGTTCTTCCGTTGGTTCAACAATTTCTTCGGTCGCGCGACGAATGGCTACGTCAGCACCTGCCACGCGCTCATTCGCAAGTCCGCGTTCGCACTCCTTTTCCTGGCCCTTCTTGCCGGAGGCGGTCTCTTCCTTGGAGCCAAGCTACCGGGCAGCTTTGTTCCCAATGAAGACCAGGGCTATCTCTTCGCCATGGCCCAGCTCCCGCAGGCGAGCTCTCTCCAGCGTACGGGAGACGTCGCGACCAAGATGGAGAACATGATCCTCGCGACCCCGGGCGTGGAGAATTGCACGACGGTCGTCGGTCTGAACCTCATCAGTTCCGTACAGATGACCTACAGCACTTTCTTTTTCATCAGCCTTACGGACTGGTCGAAACGCAAGACCCACGCTTTGCAGATTCCGTCGATTCTGCAAAACCTCAACCGCCAGTTCGCCTCGCTGCCCGGGGCCATGGGATTTGCGTTCCCTCCGCCCGCCATTCCGGGCATTGGCACGGCCGGTGGCATTTCGTTCATCGTGGAGGATCGCTCCGGCAGCACGGTGGAGTTCCTCGCGGAAAACACCACGAAATATATCGATGCGCTCTCGAAGCGGCCCGAGTTCACCCGCATCACCACGCAGCTCATTCCCGCTGTGCCCCAGATCGGCGTGACGGTGAACATCGAGAAGGCGCTCAAGCAGGGGGTGCAGGTCAGCGACGTTTATCAGACGCTCCAGGCGTTCCTTGGTGGCGTGATGATCAATTACTTCAATCGCTTCGGCCTCCAGTGGCAGGTCTACCTCGCCGCCGATGGTGACTTCCGTACGGACATCCAGCAGATGGGGCTGTTCTACGTGCGCAACAGCCACGGTCAATCCGTTCCACTTTCCGCGGTGGTGGATATCAAGCCGCGTAACGGCCCGGAGTTCACCATGCGCTACAACATGTATCGCAGCGCGATGCTCAACGTCTCGACCGCTCCCGGCTACAGCAGCAACCAGGGCATGGCGGCAATGGAGGAGGTCTTTAAGCAGGTGATGCCCCCGACCATGGGCTTCGACTATTACGGCATGTCGTACCAGGAAAAGCAGGCGTCCGAGGGAGTGCCGCCGGCGGTTATCTTTGGTCTCTCGCTGCTCTTCGTGTTTCTGATCCTTGCCGCGCAATACGAGAGCTGGACGCTGCCGTTCAGCGTCCTTCTCGGCACGCCGATCGCGGTCTTTGGTGCCTATGTCGCGCTGACGCTCCGTCGCTACCAGAACGACTTTTATCAGAATGATGTCTATGCCCAGATCGGTCTGGTCATGCTCATCGGCCTGACGGCGAAGAACGCCATTCTGATCGTCGAGTTCGCCAAGGACGAATACGAGAAAGGCAAGACCATCCTCGATGCGGCGCTCGCCGGCGCCCGTCTCCGTCTGCGCCCGATTCTGATGACGGCGTTCGCTTTCATCCTCGGCTGCGTACCGTTGGCGATCGCAACCGGTTCCGGCGCGGTCAGCCGCCGGGTGCTCGGCACGGCAGTGATCGGCGGCATGCTCGCGGCGACCTTCATCGCGATCTTCCTCATCCCGGTGACCTTCTATGTCGTCGAGAAATGGACGGCGAAAAAGGAAGAGGGTGGCGAGCCTCCAGTCACGCCTTCGGAGTCTCACACCTAGCAAGATTCCAAGGGGAATTGATCAGATTGATCCGCTGTTGCTGCTGCGACCGCGGATTCAATCAGGAATACGAGAAGGTCCGAGGAAAGCAGGGAAAACCTCAGAAATCTCCCTGCTTCGCCTCGTATCGAATTGAAGTGCGAGGCGGTGCCCACTTCGCTCCCATTTCTGCCTTCTTCGGAACTCCTGCTTTTTCGGGCAGGGACAATGGTCGGGAAGCTTCAAGACGGCTTTTTTCGCTCGTGTTTTTTCGAGTGGGGCGGGGAGCTGATTTTCGACGGTCGGTAGTTTGATAACGGGTTCGACAATCCGCTCGGGAGCGCGATAATTCCCGGCTGTGAGTTACCGTGTTTTTGCCCGCAAGTACCGTCCCCAGACCTTCGATGAAGTGGTTGGGCAGGAGCATATCACGCGCACGCTCGCGAACGCCATCGAGCAGAATCGTCTTGCCCAAGCCTATCTTTTCGTTGGCCCTCGAGGCATCGGCAAGACCTCGACGGCCCGCATCCTGGCCAAGGCGCTGAACTGCCAGAACGGGCCGACGGTGAATCCCTGCGGCGTCTGTGATGCCTGCAAGGAAATCGCCGAGGGCAACAGTCTCGACGTGCTCGAGATCGACGGTGCGAGCAACAACTCGGTCGAGCATGTGCGTGAACTGCGCGAGAACGCGGCCTACGCGCCGGCTCGCGGTCCCTACAAGATCTACCTCGTCGACGAGGTTCACATGCTCAGTACCGCCGCTTTCAACGCGTTGCTCAAGACGCTCGAAGAGCCGCCGGCGCACGTGAAATTTATTTTCGCGACGACCGAGGCCCAGAAAGTCCCCGCGACAATCACCAGCCGTTGCCAGCGCTTCGACCTGCGACGCATCCCGGATGAATTGATCGCGAAGCATCTCAAGTACATCGCCACTCAGGAGAAGGTTTCGCTCGACGACGATGCGGCCGATGCCGTGGCCAAGGGCGCGGACGGTGGTCTGCGCGATGCCGAGTCGATGCTCGATCAGCTCGTGGCGTTTTGCGGGGAAAAAATCGTCGCGTCGGACGTACAGACAGTTTTTGGGTTCACCTCGCGCGAAACGGTGGAGGCGTTGGGCGTATTCATTTTTGCCCAGGATGCCGGCGGCGCACTCGCTCTGCTCGGCGACCAGGCGGCGGCGGGCCGCGATCTGGCCCGGTTGATGAGCGATCTCATCGCCTGGCTCCGGGATCAACTGATCTCCGCCGTCCAGTCGAAAAGCTCGCCGGTCCCGAATGACAAGCTGCTGACGCTGCTCGACCATTTTGCCGAGACCGAGAGCCGGCTGCGCTGGGCGAGCGACAAGCGGCTTTATTTCGACGTCGCGATCATCAAGGCCGTTCATTTGCTCGCGGAGGCGAGCCTGGATGATGTCATCGATGCGCTGACGGCAATCAACGGAGGCGAGCCACCCACGGCCAGGCCGGTGGTGAAGAGTCCTCCACCGCCAAGGACGATCCCTGCGCCGGAACAACCAGCAGCGCCCAAGCCTGTCGCGCCCGAACCTGCGGCGAAAATTGTCGCGCCTGAGCCCGTCTCCAAAGTCGTGGAACCGGTTGCCGAGCCAGTGGCGGCGGAGCCGGAGAAGCCTTCAATCGTCGCGGAGGAAACTCCGAAGGTCGCGGCACCCGAGCCTCCGGCCGTTGTCGAGGGCATAAGCGGAGTCTGGCGCGAGGTGGCGGCGATGTTGACCGCCGAATCGCCGATCCGTTTTGGATGGCTCGACCACGGGGAATGCGCCGGTTTTGTCGAGGGGCGCTTCCGGGTTCAGTTTCCGTCATCCGACCATGATCACACGGAGTCTCTTTTCTGGGAGGACGTGCGACGGCGCACCGAGCAGGCTTTGACGCAAAAGCTGGGTGAAAAAGCGGAACTGCTGTGCGAGTTTACCCGGGAGCCGATCGAAGAGTTCGTTCCAGAGGCCCTGCCGGAAGAAGAGCCCGCTCCTGCGCCCGTCGAGCAGGCGGCCCCGGTCGATCCGATCGCCGACTTCAAGAACGACCCTCTCATCCGCAAAGCGATGGAAATTTTCAAAGCAGAAATCGAAGCCACATGAATATCGCAAAAATGTTGAAACAGGCCCAGCAGATGCAGGCCAAACTCGCAGAAACCCAGGCAGAACTCGCCGACAAGATCGTCGAGGCCAGCGTGGGGGGCGGCAAGGTGAAGGTCGTCGCCAATGGTGCCGGTGACGTGGTCTCCATCAAGATCGATCCACAGGTCGTGGATCCTCAGGATGTGGAGATGCTCGAGGACCTCGTCCTCAGCGGTGTGAAGCAGGCGATCGAAGACGCCAAGAAGATGGCGGGTGCCGAGATGGGCAAGCTGACGGCGGGACTCAATATCCCGGGGATGCCTTTCTAAGACGCGTTAAAGCCAGACACATAAATTCAATCCTTCGTGGGGCCAAGGCGCTTGATGACCTTGGCCTGCGAAGTGAAGGAGATGCTCTGATTCGACGAGAGGCTCACCATCAGAGCCTCGACCAGAGGAGTGATCACAGGCTGCTCCGTCCGCCACTCCACGATGAAGTTGGCCCCTGTGCCTCCGGTGGTGTCGGATTTCTCGATAACGAAATTGCGGGTTTCGAACGGAGCCAGGACGGCTGGCTTTTCCAGATAGCCGCGGATCATTTTCCCCTGGGTGTCGTAGTAGTCGACCTTCGTGATCGTGAGAGGATGCGCGGGATCGACATTGTGAATCGATAGCGTCGCGGCCAGGTCGATCGTGCGTTTCGAGTCGTGGAAGAAAATGCTCGAATAGATCGGCACATAGATCGTTTCGCCGAGCGCGGTCGCGACTGGTTGTTCCGCTGCCAGGGCAAAGGAGCAGAGGAGAACGGCGAAAATCGTCGAAAATAGGCGCGGCATCCGGGGTGAGGCGGTGGAGGGCGCCGTTATGCCGCAGTGGCGGGGTGTTTGTCGGCCTTAAAATCGAGATAGTTTCGCCATCCGCCAAAAGCGCTGATCGGCTCCGCGCCATGGGTGGCGTAGTTTTCGCAAAGGAAGCCCTTTACCCTGCGGCCATCCTTCAAACGCACGTTTCCGATCGCCATCGGAGGAGGCACGGCGGCAACGAAGCTGCCGAAGGCCCTCTCACTCAGGGACCAGATTTCCGTTTCGATCGCGACCCCTCGATTGTCGCCGACACAGACGAGCCCCGGGCGGGGCGGGTTGAAACCGGCGAGATCGAAGAGGGCGTAGTCGGGAGAGGTCTCGATGGTTTCGATATAGATCGCGCCGCGGTCGAGGAGCTGGTGATTGAGCGGCAGGCCGGTGAGATGTGCGCCGACGACCGCCAGTTCGATGCGCCCGCCCGCGCGTTCCAGAGCCTTGCGCTGGCGTCGCTCGGTCGGAGACGGCATTTGTCCGAGGAACTGCCGACCGATGAGGCAGAGTTCGAAATCGGCGAACGCCGGCGCGATAAAGGTGACGCCGAGCGGGACCCCGTCCGCCCGAAAGCCTGCCGGTACCGCGAGCGCCGACAGGTCGAGGAGGTTCACGAAGTTCGTGTAGAGGCCGAGATTCGAGTTCAGTTTGACCGGGTCCTTGAGTACCTCCTCGATCCGATAGGCGGTAGGCGTGGTGGGGAGGAGCAGGAAGTCGATGCCCTTCCACAGCGGAGCGGTCTGCTGTCGGAGGGCCTCCAGTCTATAGATTGCGTCGAAGGTGTCGGACGCGGAGATTTTCGAACCGGACTGGATGATCCTCGCCACGGTCGGGTCACAATCCTTCTCGTGCGTCTCGATGAATTTGCCGACGGCGGCATAGCGCTCGGCTACCCAAGGGCCGTCATAGAGGAGCGAGGCGGCCTTTTGGAACGGCGTCAGATCGATCGCGGTCGGAAGGCCCCCGAGATCGACCAGACGGGCGACGGCTTTGTCGTAGAGTTCCGCAGCGGTCTCGTCGCCGCAGAAATCGAGCTGGCCGGGCAGGGAAACGCCGAAGCGAAAAGGGCGCGAAAAGACCGGGCGATCAGCGAAGGGGCGAGAATAGGGATCCGAGTGATCCTCATGGACGGCCAGATCGAGGATTTTCTCCGCGTCTTCGACATTCTGCGCGAAAATACTGACGCAATCGAGTGATCGGCAGGCGGGCACGACGCCGGTCGTGCTGATGATCCCCCGGGAGGGCTTCAGGCCGACCAGATTGTTGAAGGCCGCGGGTACACGTCCGGATCCGGCGGTATCCGTGCCAAGCGAGAAGCTGGCCAGCCCGGCCGCGACGGCGACGGCACTGCCACTGCTCGATCCGCCGGAGATGAATTCGGGGTGGTAGACGCTCGCGCAAGGGCCGTAGGGACTGCGGACCCCGACCAGGCCGGTCGCGAACTGATCCATGTTCGTCTTGCCGAGAATAATGGCCCCTGCCTCCTCGAGAGCCTGGACGGCGGAAGCGGATACCGCGGGAGTATAGGCATATGCAGGGCACCCTGCGGTCGTCGGGAGACCGGCGACGTCGATGTTGTCCTTGATCGCGCAGGGAATGCCCGCGAGTGGAAGGTCGAGGCGGGATGCGGCAGCTTCGGCTTGGGCGATTACTTCCGCCTCCGGTCGGAGATGGATCCACACGTGGTCGTCGCCACGCTCCTTGATGCGCCGGTAGATCTCTCGAATGACCTCGGCCGGGGTGAAATCTCCGGATCGATATCCGGAACGGAGGAGCGAGATCTCCAGGGTAAGTTTGCGCAGATCGATCATCGGATATTACTAACGTGTGAGTTAGTAATAATGATCAAGCAGGCTCTGTGCCTACCAGCAAACGAGTTAGCTCAATGTTTTGATTTTATCTTCCGAGCCTTCTCGGCGAGTTCCAGGTAGCGCTTGCGGATTTTTTCGAGTTCCTCGTCCTCCAGTTCCTCGAGATCGAGCAAGGCGTTGTTTGCCTTGGCGATGACGAAAAGCAGCTCGTCCAGCTTGATCTGGATGGCCTCGGAATCGCGGTTCTGGGTGTTCTGGATCAGGAACACCATCAGGAAAGTGATGATTGTCGTACTGGTGTTGATCACGAGCTGCCAGGTGTCGCTGAACCCGAAAATCGGGCCAGCCACCGCCCAGATCAGGATGATGGCGACGGCCAGGACAAAGGTGCTCGGCTTGCCCGCGATCGTGGAGGCGTGCTTCGCGAAACAGATGAACCAGGATTGGCGGGACTTTCCCACGCCCATGGATCGCGACTCCATGGGCTTCCGGATGGCAGGCCGCGCTTGCCGGGAAGGCCTGGAGGTGGAACGTTGGCGCGCCATGGACGGAGTCTGGTGGATTTTAACGATCGGTTTGATGCTGGCCGGCCTCGCGGGAACGGTGATCCCGCTGTTGCCCGGCACCGTGCTGATCCTCGGTGGCGCCGTCTTGAATCACTTTACCCTGCACTCGATCGGCTGGCCGACGTTGATCGTCCTGACGGGCCTGATGGTTCTCGCTCAATTGTTGGATCTTGTGAGCGGCGCAGCGGGAGCGAAGTACTTTGGCGCGACGCGGTGGGGGGCGATCGGAGGAATTCTGGGGGCGGTGGTCGGGCTGTTTTTCGGGTTTATCGGAATCTTCGTTGGTCCGCTGGTCGGAGCCCTGATCGGAGAACTACTCGGAGGGAAGGGAATCCTGCCGGCCGGCAAATCGACCTGGGGGACATTTCTTGGGACGACCGCCGGTATCATCGGCAAGCTCGCGATCGGCCTGCTGATGATTGGTTGGTTCGCGGTGGCTGCGTTGATCTAGATCCGCATCAAACACGCCGGCCGGTAACGAGCTGAACGATCAGCACGACGAGAGCGACGACGAGAATGAGATGGATCAGACTGCCGGCAATGTGAAAGCCGAAGCCGAGTGCCCACATAATGAGCAGAATGAGAAGGACGGTCCAGAGCATGGGATTGGTTTGGTTGTTGGTGACTATAGGGCTTCGTATCTCGACCGGTGCCTGCGTGCCATGAGGGGGCCTTTCTCTTCGCTTGCCGTGGAAACGTCCCGGGAGGAGTCTGGCGGCGCATGAGCCGGAACATGTTCGTCTATCTCGCCACCATCCTCGGAGCGCTGGCGATCGCGATGGATTTCGCCTCGATCGATCTCGCTCTGCCCGCGCTCGAGGATCAGTTCGGACTGGATCTGGACAGTGTGCAGTGGGTGATCAATGGCTATGTGCTCGCTTTTGCCGTACTGATGGTGGCGGGCGGCAAATTCGCGGATGCCTACGGTCGGAAGAAGGTTTTCCTGATCGGGATGGGTGTCTTTGCACTTGCATCCTTGCTCGCCGGCTTTGCGGAGAACGGCAGCTCGATCATTGCGTTCCGCGTTCTCCAGGGCGTCGGTGCCGCCATGCTCTGGCCGGCGATGATCGGCATGGCGTGCGGAGCCGTGGGCGATGGGAGGCGCGGATTCGTGCTGGGAGTGATTTTTGGATCCTGCTCGCTTGGGAACGCGGCCGGTCCGGTCGTGGGCGGAGCACTTACCCAGTGGTTCTCGTGGCGCTGGGTCCTTTGGATCAACGTGCCCATGGCCATTTTCGCCATGCTGGCCACCTTTTGGAAAGTGCCGTGGGACAAGGCGGGTCTTCAGCATCCGCGTAATGATTTCGCCGGCATGGCTACGCTGACGGGCGGACTCGTGGCGCTCATGGTGACGGTTTATCAGGTCCACGTGTGGGGTTGGACCAGTCCGCTCACGCTAGGGCTGATTGCCGTCGCCGTTGGATTGCTGGCCGTGTTTCCGGTCATCGAGCGCCGCGCCGGAGAGCCTCTCATCCCGCCGGATATCATGCGCAGCCGGGAGATGCTGACGCTGTGCTGCTGCGCCTTCGTCATCTGCCAGCTCTTCTTCATCGTGCTCCTTTATTTCACGCAATATGCGATGAAATTCCTCGGCGACGATCCCATGTGGGCGGGCATGCGCGTCGTTCAATTCATGCTCGTCTACGGTATCGTTTCTTATTTCGGCGGGCCGCTCGTCGGTTTTTTCGGCACGCGCCGGTTGCTGATCATCGGACTCATAAGCGCTGCGGGGGCCTCGGTGCTTTTGGGGATTTTCGGTCCAGGGGCGGCTCCGTTGCCGTTCCATGCTTCCCTCATGCTGCTCGGGGTGGGAGTCGGTGCCGTCATTCCGACCGTGAGCGCGCGGGCGATCGAGTCCGCGGGCACGGAGCGGGCCAGCCTCGTGAGCGGGATCACTTTCATGTGCCAGCTCTCAGGCTCTGCGCTCATGCTGGCGGTGAATACCGCGCTCTTCACGGGGGTGAGCATGGCGGCGCTGGCGCGCCTTCTTTCTTCCCAACAGGCGACTCTCACGGCCGCGGAGAGCAGTGGTGTGCAGGGAATCCTGTCCGGAGCGCAAAGCGTCCATCAGCTCCCCGCGCAAACCATTGCTGCTGTTCCGAGGCTGGCCGATTTTCTGAACCAATCCTACATGGCTGGCCTGCAGTCCGTGCTGTGGCTGAGTGCAGGGCTTGTCATCCTGGTGCTACTGATGGTGCTTGCGTTTGTTCCGCGCCGTCTCACGGCGGTGAAGTGAGAGGCGCACGCTCGCTCTCGATTGAACCTTGGATAAAGATCGGGCCTCTGCCACGCTCCGCGCCGACGCATGGCCACGGGTACGAATAAGGTCGGTTTTTTCGGATGGTGGAATCGCACGCCACTCTATCAGCGCATCCTCGGCGGATTGGTCCTCGGTGTCATCACCGGCGAGATTTTGAGCTGGTGCAAAGGCACTCCGGCGGACCCGAACTTGCCGGTCATGGAAGTGCTTGCCGGGCTCGCGATCTTCAGCAAGCTGGTCCTCCGGTTGCTTGGCGCACTGGCCCCTGCGCTCATCCTGTTCGCCATCATGCAGGCGCTCATTCGCGCGGCCTTCGAGCCCGGTACCGCACCGCGGCTCGTTCGTCTGCTCCTGCTTAACACCCTGGTCGCGATCTGCGTTGGTTTGCTGGTGGCGAATGTCGTGCGGCCGGGGCACTGGGAGCACCTCGATCGACCGACGGCGGATCCTCATCTCCCGCAAGCGGACATCCTTCAGCAGCTCCTCGATAATGTTCCGCAAAGCTTGTTGGGGCCTCTCGGCGACAATGGGAAAGTCATCGGGGTCATCTTCATCGCGATCGCCTTTGGCCTCGCGCTGCGGCGCAGCCCGAAGAAGGAGTCCGTCGCTCAATGGGTCGATCTCGGTCTCGATACCTTGATCATCATTCTCCATTGGATCATCGCAATTGTTCCGCTCGCGGTCTTCGGGCTGGTCGCCAGTATTATTGGAACGAAAGGATTTGGTGCCTTCCAGGCGCTCTTCATTTTCGTGCTGGCGGTGATTCTCGCATTGCTCATCCAGGCGGCCTATTACCTGGTCCGCATTCGCCTTTGCTCCTGGGTGAGGCCGATGCAGTTGTTGCGCGGTGGTCGCGATGCCCTGGTCATGGCTTTCTCGACCGGCAGTTCCACGGCCACGATGCCCGTGACTTTCGAGTGCTTGAAAGACCGGGTCGGATTGCGTGAAAAGTCCGCCAGCCTTGGCGCGCTCCTCGGCTCGAATTTCAACAACGACGGCACCGCGCTTTACGAGGCGATGGCGGCGCTTTTCATCTCCCAGATGGTCGGGATCGAGCTTTCGTTTCCACAGCAACTGATGGTCGTTATCACCTCCGTTGTCGCGTCCGTCGGGGCGGCGGGCATTCCCGAGGCGGGTCTTGTCACCATGACCCTGGTTTTTCACGCCGTGGGCCTCGATCCCGTCTATATTGCGCTCCTGTTGCCGGTGGATTGGTTCCTCGATCGCTGCCGTACGGCGATCAATGTCATGGGGGATATGAACGTGAGCTGCCTTCTCGACGGCCGCACGCCGCAGGATCCTGCCTTGGCAGTCGGTCGATGATTCTTGTCGGGCGCGGGAAGTTGCTCGAAGGTTCCGGCGAATGAATGCGTTTTTTACCGAGCTGGGCAAGGAAGTCGGCTCCCTGTGGCAGGCGGAGAATTTTGCCCCGGCCGCGTTCCCGAAGATCGCGCAACGCGCGCTCGAAAAGAAGCCGCCGTCGAAAAACGTGAAGTGGGCCGAGCTGGTCCGCGATTTTTTGCTGAACGACGGACAGCCTTTCCAAACCGCTTCCGGCTTTGGCCAGCCGGAGTTGATCGTCTATGACGACCCTCGATTTTACATTCAGATTCTCGTCTGGCAGGAGGGGACGACGGACATCCACCAGCACGAGTTCTCCGGAGCGTTCCATGTCCTGGCAGGATCGAGCATTCATGCGCATTTCGAGTTCGTGAATCCCCGGCCGGTCTCGGCGCATTTGCGCGTCGGTGACCTGCGTATGAAAGACATCCAGTTGCTGGAGACGGGGCGCACGGTGCCAATCGTTGCCGGAGGGAGTTGCATCCACTCGCTGTTCCATCTGGATATGCCGTCGATCAGCGTGGTGGTCCGCACGCATCACGATCCGGGTACGGGGCCGCAATTCACCTATCTGCCACCGCATCTCGCGGTGGATCCGAACCATCACGACGCGCTGACCACGCGCCGGAAACAGTTGCTCGATCTCCTCGAGCGCACAGGGGACGCCGGGTATGTCGATCTGGTGCTCAAGATGGTTGGCAGCCTCGATTTCGAGCGAGGGTTCTTCATTTTGCAGAACTGCGTTGGGGCGCTGAAGGCGACCGGAGCCTGGGACCTCGCGTTACAAAGCTTTGTCAAAAGGCATGGCGTGCTCGCCAAAGGAGTGGCCTCGACCCTGGATGAGATCGTCCGGCGCGACGGGCTTGCTGCCTTCCGATCTTCGATCACCGAGCCCGAGCATCGCTACTTCCTTGCTTTGCTCCTGAATGTGTCCGATCGCGCGCATCTGCTACGCTTCGTTTCCCAGCGTTATCCCGGAAAGGCGACAAAGACGGTGATGCGCTGGGCGGAGGAACTGCTCGAGGTGTCCGAATTTGGAGTTTCACTCCTGGACGCCGCGTTTCCCGAGGAGATCGAGGCCGAGATCGAGGATCAGCCCGGGATCTTCCTTTCCGCGTTGCAGCATCTCGTGGAGGGGGAGAAGGGCGTTACCCGCTTCCGAGCGTTGACTGCCTCGATGGTGAAGACCTTCCGCAGCACCTTTTCCCGGTCCAGCCTGCGAGCCCTTCTCTCCTAGACCCGGATCGTGGACGGGGCGACAGACCACTACGCGACATTGGGGTTGGATCGGAAATGCACTCCGGCGCAAATCCGCACGGCCTACCGGCTGCTGGCCAAAAAGCATCATCCCGATGTGAATCCGGATTCGCCCGACGCGCAGGCTCGCCTGCAGATCATCAACGCCGCCAATGAGGTTCTGAGTGATCCCGAGCGCCGGGCTGCCTATGATCGGGATCTCGCCCTTCATGAACGACCGCCGCAGGGGGCGGGATCTGGAGGAATCAAACGCGACATTTCGCACGATGTTTTTCTTCATGTGGAGGATTTCATCCGAGGCACGAGCCTGGAGATAAAGGTCAACGATCCGGCCAATCCCCACAGTCCCGAGATCCACTCTCTGATCGTTCCTGAAGATACGGCACCGGGCACGCGCTTCCGTTTGCCGAGGGATGAGCCATTCGAAGGGGGACACGTCGTGGTGCGAGTGCGTGCCAGGCCGGGACATCGTTTCAAGGTGAAAGGCCCGGACCTTCGCACGGATCTCCGTATCAGCGCGCAGCGGGCGACGGCTGGCGGACGTGAGATGATTCCTGGGGCGGCAGGGCGGATGGTCGCCGTCCAGATCCCGCCACGGGTGGCCCGGGGGGCAATCGTTCGCGTGAGTGGCGAGGGGTTGCCAAAAGCCAGGGGAGGACGTGGCGATTTGCTGGTTCGGATCGTTTACCGGCCGGAGGTGCGGGTCACGCGGCAAGGCGGTGCACCGGAGAAGAAGGCTCCTCTGCGAATCGACCGGTTTCGGAAATTCTAGGAATTCATCCTGCCGGATCGACGAGCCGGGTGGCGATGAATCCGAGGATCTCGTTTCTTCCCTGCCGCAGCTTGGAGGAACTCGTGAAGATTTCCGGTTGTACCTCGCTGACCTCGGCCAGACTCGTGCGAAAGTCCGCGACGCTGACTTGCAGAGCCTTGGGAGACAGCTTGTCGGATTTCGTGAAAATGAGCGCGAAAGGAAGGCCGCAGCCGCTGAGCCACCCGAGGAACTCGAGATCCATGTGCTGGGGAGGAATCCGCGAGTCGATCAGCACGAAGGTGCAGCGAAGATTCGGCCGATGCTGAAGGTAATCCGCGACCGCCTGGTTGAACTCGGTGCGGTGCCGTTGCGCGACCTTGGCGTACCCGTAGCCCGGAAGGTCCACGAGGCTCCAGGCATTGTTGATCGTGAAAAAGTTGATCAGCTTCGTGAAGCCGGGCGTGGCCGATACCCTGGCCAGATCCTTGCGGCCCGTGAGCATATTGACCATGGACGACTTGCCGACATTCGAGCGACCGATGAAGGCGAATTCCTGAAGGTCGTGCGCCGGGCACGAGGCCAGATCGGGCGCGCTGACGAGGAAGGTGGCTGAGTTGATTTTCATACGATCGCGCCCGGTGATCGGGCCTTTTGCGCTCAGGTCAGAGGCGTGGGATCGTCGACGTCCAGCTCGCGAACGCGCTTCCGATCGCGCTCGGTCTGGACGGACGTGCGAATCTGCTCCCGCACGGTCTCCACCCCCGGGATCGCGCGCAGGATCACGGCCGGAGTCGTGGCATCCGAGCTGATCAAGGTGATGTTCCCCAGGCCGAGCAGCCGCAGGAACAACGGCTGCTCCATGACATAGTCTTTTACCCGGTAGAGTTCGATTTCATCGAGGCGGCGATTGAGGATCCCTCGGGAGATGCGAAGGCGCTGCGAGGTGAGTTCGTAGGTCGTGGTGCGATTCGTCCCCCAACGGATGGCCCACCATACGAGTGGAATCACGAGACCGATCGCGGATAGCCCCCCGGTGAAAGGGATGCCAGCCAGGGCGGCAACCGCGAGGGCGACACAGGCGGCGTAAGTCCAGAAATACGTCCACTGCGACGTGTGGCCTTTCCAAAGTGAGACTTCGGCGGGATGCGGCGAAGGGGAATGATCTGGAAGCATGGCGATGACTTTGGCTCGACCGAGAATAGCGGGGGCGGTGGCGGAGCCAAGGCCTTTGCGACTCGGTTCGCGCGTGTCCGGCGCGACGGTTATTTTTTCGAGCCTCGCAGGAGGCGGATGCCGTCTGGATCGAGGCTGATGCGATGGCTGCGATAGAGCGCGCCCAGGGCCTGTTTGAAGACCTTCTTGCTCACGCCGAATGCGGAGCGGATTTCCTCGGGAGAGGTTTTATCGTGGTAGGGGAGGAACCCGCCGTTTCCCTGGAGCCCCGCGAGGATTTGTTCCGTGAGCGAGGTTACACGCTGGAACCCAACGGGCTCCAGCGATAGATCGAGCTTCCCATCGGGGCGGGTGGTGCGCACGTAGCCCTCGAGCTGGTCGCCGATCTTGACCGGCTTCGTGAGGTTCTCCCGATAGAGGAGCCCCCGGTGGGAGTTCTCGACGATGGCGTTGTAGCCGAGCGGAGTTTCCTCGGCGATGAGCAGCTTGACCGGCTGGTAGGGGGTGTAGCTGGCTGGCTTGCGCCCGAGGGCGAGATTGAGACGGGCGCTGGCGATGACGCGATCGGACTTCTCATCGAGCGAGACGTGGACGACGATCCAGTCACCCGGGCGCAGCGGGGAAGTCTGCTCGCGGCGGGGGAGCAGCAGGTCTTTCGGCAATCCCCAATCGAGGAAGGCACCCAGGTCCCGATCCCAGCTGACCACCTCCAGAAAAGCGAAATCCCCGACCATGGCTTTCGGCGTCTCCGTTGTTGCCACGAGACGATCTTCGGAATCCCGATAAACAAAGACGTCCAGCTTGCTGCCCGGGACGGCGCGATCGGTGATGAATTTTTTGGGGAGCAGGATTTCTCCGTGCGAACCGCCATCGAGGTAGAGCCCGGGGGAGGCTTCGCGAGTAACGGTGAGAAGATTGCGCCTGCCGATGAGTGCCATGAAGTGACGATCCCGAGTCGTGGGGAAATGGGCGAGGAGATAAAATCGATCGAGGCGTCTTTGCCGGGCATCGAGCCCGAAAACGTCAGGGCGTCTTCCCGGCTTCCTTGTCGGACGGCTCCGGATCTTTGACCACCGCCTGGTGGAGGCTGTCCCGCCAGCCGAAGGGACCTCCGAGGGGCTGGAAGCCCTCGGAGATCGCTTTGTTCACGGCTTTCTCGAACTCGATGGGAAATCGCTCGCTAATGATCCGGTAAATCATGCTCTCGAACGCAGGTTTCCGCTCCGTACGGCCGGTTATTTGAGCGATGCCTCGATCGCCGAAACAACTTCCTTGGTATCAGGCTTCGTTCCGGGTTCGAAGCGGGCGAGTACGGTGCCGTCCTTGCCGACGAGGAACTTTCCGAAGTTCCATTTCACGTCGCCGGGGAACTTCGCTTCGGGGCCGGAAAGCGCCGCATAGAGAGGAGCCTGCTCCGGGCCTTTGACGTGGATCTTCGCGAGGATCGGGAAAGTGACGCCGTAGTTCTTGGTGCAGAAGGTCTGAATCTCGTCCATCGTTCCCGGCTCCTGGGATCCAAAGTCGTTGCAGGGAAAACCAAGGATGACGAGGCCTTGCGGCCCGTATTTCTTGTAGAGTTGCTCGAGCGCGGCGTACTGAGGAGTGTTGCCGCATTTCGAAGCGACATTGACGATGAGGATCGGCTTTCCAGCGAATTCCTTCAGGGTTTCCTCCTTGCCCTTGGCCGTCTGGTAGGGGATGTCCGTCAGCGCGGTTGCCGCGGACGAATTCGTGATGAAGGCGCAGCCGAGGAGGCCGAGGGCGAGGAGCATTTTCATGCTCCACATCGGTGTCTGATGTCGTGGGGAAGTCAATCCCGAAGAGGGGAGGAGGTGAAGAATGAGGCTCGACGGGAAAGGGCGGTCGTCATCTAGAGTCCAGGCGCATGAATACGCTCCGCCTCAAGGAAATAGCCGACGCTCTTCGCTCCGAGATATTGAAGTCGGCGCAGGCGGAGGATATCGACCCGGAGGCGGAGGGCGCGGCCGAGAGTTCCATTTTCCGGGTGACTCAGCTCGCAAAACTCGAGGCGGCGGAGGAAATCATCCGCGGAGTCGTCTCGAGGGATGCCGCCCGCGCCGAGGAGGCGCAGAGCTGGAAGGAGGTGTAGTCGCGAAAGCCGGCGCCGGAGGAAGATTTCCGACGCCAGGAGACCGGGATTGGCTGCTATTCCCGATCGATCGTGACTTTCACCGGCGGGGAGACGGTGCCGTCGAGAGCGACGGAGTTGATCACGATCTTGGTACGACCGAAGGGGAGCTTGATTTTAGCCTTCCAGCTCGTGGTTCCCTTGGCCTTCACGTAGCCCTCGTCGTTCTGATTGTAGCTCACACGGCGGATGCCCGCCGAGGAAGTCGCGGTGCCGCGAAGCGTGTAGTTTGCCTTGCTGGTCGTGATTTTCTTCTTTCCGGTCAGGGTCACGGTAGTCGGAATGACGGGAACGACCGGCGTCGGGGCGGTGTAGATGAAGCGCAGGACACGGTTGTTGGCGGAGTCTGCGAGCCACAGGTTGCCACTCGGATCGATCGTCAGATGTGACGCATCACGAGTTGTCGTGTCCACGGCAAGTGAAAAACGTTGCGCTGAAACTCCCGCCGACCCGGTAACGAATGTTGCCTGGCCGAGAACGCCCGATGCCGGTGAACCGGAAGCAAAAGTCAAACTCGTGACATTGTCGAAGCGCATGACCCGGTTATAGCCGCTGTCCGCCACCCAAAGGCTGGTCCCGGCGATGGCGACACCCGTGGGACCGTTGAAACTCGAGTCGGAGGCCGGCAGTGCAGTGGATGCCGTGTAGTTGGTCTGGCCAAGGACAAGACTCGCTTTTGCACCGTCTGCCGTAGGGAAATTCGTAAAAAGGAGAACCCGATTATTACCCGTGTCGGCGACCCAGACATTCTCGGCGTCGGCGGCCACTCCCATGGGATTGAAAAACTTGCTCTGGGTGGCGGCCGCGCTGTTCGAAGTAAAATCTGTCTGACCGAGGACGCGGTCCGCACTCGCGCCATTGTTCAAGTTTGCGGCGTTTTTGAAGGCGAGCACCCGATGGCTACCAGTATCCGCCACCCAAAGCACGCCGGCAGGATCGACACAGATACCGGTTGGACTGGCCATCTTCGCGGCGGTTGGAGCTGCGGTCGCCGTGGTGAAATCTGGTTGTCCGTAGACGCGGTCTGAAACCGGTCCATTGGAAAGACCCGAGGCTCCCAAGAAAAGAAGCACCCGATTGTTTCCGCTATCGGCGATCCAGAGGCCACCATTCACGTCGACGAAAACATCGGTCGGCTTGGAGAGGCTGTTCGAGGTTGGGTTTGCGAGGCCCTGATTCGCCAAAGATCCCGAGAGATTGAGCTGGCCGATCACCGTTTCAGGATTGGCACCATTGCTCAGGGCACTCTGGTTGGCAAAGCGAAGCACCCGGTTGTTTTTGGTATCCGCGACAAAAATCTTTCCGCTGACGGGGTCGATCGCGATGCCTTCCGGATTGCGAAGGCTGCTCGGGATGGCGGGCGAGGGACTCGCATTGGTGGTGAAGAGTGTCTGTCCGAGAACTAAATTCGCGGAGGCGAAGTTGGCAATGCCCGCCGCCCGGGTCAAAAAGGTGCTCGCGAAAAGAGCGGCAAGAGCGAAGAGGATGCGTTTGGAAATCATCGGAAACCCCTTACTTACTTCACGCTCACCGAGGATTCAAGGTCTGTGGCGTATTTTAGCCACGGTGTGCGCATCTCATCGAGAAATGGGCACGGCTGGAGGAGGAGTCCACTCGGCAATCCGTAACGCTTCGAGTTCGTTCTGGAACTGCTGATCTTTGCCGAGTTCGTAGAAGATGATTTTTCCGAGAGCCCGTCCGCCTTCCAGATCAGTCAGGTAATGTTCGCCGGCCAGGATGCGGTCGGTACCGACGGTGTCCGCGATCTTGAGAATCTGCTGGCGTTGGGAGGGGATGAGCTGGGCGAGGACGAGCGCACAAAGGCGGCTGCGGGTCGTGTGACCGCTCGGGTAGGAGTAGCCGGGCTCGTTGCGAACGAGCAGCTTGATCTGATCGGGATGAGCCTGAAAGGGGCGAAGGCGCTGGTAGCTGTTCTTCAGACCCGAGACCACGCCGTTCGCGGTGTTCGTGAGCTTGGCGAAAAAGGCAGCTGTCTTGGGGTATCTCTGCGGGTTGAAGCCCGGGCCGAGCGCCTTATCGAAGGTAAAGACGGTGAAAAGGTAGGTGCGCTGGATACTTTTCAGGTCCTCGGGCGTCAGGCCTTTCTGCCGTGCGATTGCATCGCTGAGATCCATGCGGTCGCGATAGGAGCCGGTGCGCGGCGGGGGAGCGAGCTTGTTGAGGAAGTAGTCGAGCGGCCTCATCGTCCATTGCGGACCTTTCGAGGAGGCGAGTGCCGCCACTTCCTGGGCGGGAGTGGCTGGCGTGGCAGAGACGGCCATCAACGGGAGAAGAAGAGCGAAGAGCATCGAGAGACTTAATGAAATAAAGGAGAGCGGGAGATCAAGTTACATCACCGTGCGGATGGAGCTTCCCGGCATGGAGAGGGAATCTCCCGCCCGGCGATCCAGGAGCTGGCTGCCCAACGGGGACTCGGGGGTGAGGACGGTGATCGTAACTTCCTCATAAACAAGCTCCACCCCTCCGGCGGCGGGGCCGAGGAAAAACCACTCCGTCTCGCCGGCGAAATCGAGCTCGACCAAGGCACCAAGATCGATGGGCTCGCCGGGGGTAAAGTCGTGAAGTTCCAGCTTCTCATAAGCCGCCGCAGCCTGCGCGGCGACATGGGCTTGTTTCGCGAGGCCGTCGGCGAGGTAGTTCTGCTCGATGGAAAGGGTGTCATATTTGTTCTCGGCCTTGCTCTCGGCGTCACTTCCGCCTTCGCGGGTGCGCTTCGAGGCGGCTTGCCGCGACTCGAAGTCGTCGCGCAGCCTCGAGAGGATGGCGGAAACGATTCCTGTTTTATCCATTAGCGGCGAAGGGTGACCCGCTCCAAAGGGAGGCGGGTTTTTGGAGGGTGCGAGCCGGGGACCGCGCGACCGAGGCTGACGACGAGCATCGGCTCCCACGAGCAGGGCAGATCGAGGGCACGGCGGACCCTCGACGTATCGAAGCCCTCCATGGGCAGCGTGTTGAGGCCGGCCGCCTCTGCGGCAAGCATGAAATTCATCGCGCAGAGCATCGCTTGCTTGGCGAGCCACTCGCTCTTCCCGGCGGCGGGGAGTTTGGGAATCGGTCGAAACCAGCGTACGAACGGCACCAGCAGGGCCTTCCAGGCCAGGTTGACCGGATCGTTGCGAAAGGCGAGCGGTACGATCTTGCGCAGGATGGCGATGTATTCCGGCGAGGTGGCGCCCGCCGCATGATCCAGAGCCAGGCTCTCCTCGAAGCTGTCCTCGTAGGCCCGGTGGTCTCCGGCAAAAACCACGAGCACGGGGGCTTCGTCGATCTGGGGCTGATCCATGCACGCGGCTCGCAAGGCGGAGCGATGGGTGCGTCCCTCGACCACGATGAACCGCGTCGGCTGGAGATTGTAGCCGCTCGGTGCCCACTGGGCGATGCCGAGCAGGCGCTCGACCAGTGCGGGATCGACGGCATCCGGCAGGAAGTGCCGGGTGGCGCGTCTCTGCCGGGCGAGGGATTCGTAGGCGTCGAGGAGGTTGGTCACGGAAGGATCGTAGCACGGATGATGGGCCGCCTGCCGATGGAAATTCCCTGTGTGCCGCATGCAATCTATGGTTGAAAAGCCCCGTGCCGCTCATCGACCGTTCGACTTATGTTTCGCCATTCTGGCTGCGGGGCGGGCATGCGCAGACGATCTTTCCGGCCCTGCACCGAAAGGTGCCGGTGGTCACTGATGAGCGGGAGCGGATCGAAACCGCGGACGCGGACTTCCTCGATCTGGATTGGCAGAGGGCCAGCCGGAACGACCGCGTGGCGGTTCTTTCCCATGGCCTCGAGGGGAGCTCCCGGGATTCCTGCATGCAGGGGATGGCGGCCGCGCTCCTGGCGGAAGGCTGGGATGTCGTTGCCTGGAACTGCCGTGGGTGCAGCGGGGAAACGAATCGCCTCCTGCGGTCATATCATAGCGGCGCGACGGAGGACCTGGCGGCGGTGGTCGATCATATCTTGAGAGGCGGAGCGTATCGGCGGATGGCGTTGATTGGCTTCAGCCTGGGAGGGAATATCACGTTGAAATATGCCGGGGATCTGGGGACGGAGATCGATCCCCGTATCGATCGTGCGATCGCATTTTCGGTACCGTGCGATCTGGCGGCGAGTTCGAAGACATTGGAACATTGGGCAAACCGCATTTACATGGCGCGGTTCATGACGAGTCTCCGGCGCAAAATCCGGGGGAAAATGAAGATATTTCCCGGCAAATTGACAGATGCCGGGCTCGACACGATGCGGACCTTCCGGGAGTTCGACGGTGCCTACACCGCGCCGCTGCACGGCTATCGGGATGCGGAGGACTATTGGGCGCGCGCCAGCAGCAGGCCTGTGCTCGGCCGACTGGCGATTCCCTCACTGCTGATCAATGCCCGCAACGATCCGTTTCTTCCGATGGAATGCTTTCCCGAGGAAGTAGCGCGGAGCAGCGCCCATTTCCATCTCGAGGCTCCGTGCCATGGCGGGCATCTCGGTTTTCTCACCTCTGCGGCCCGGGGCGAATATTGGTCCGAGCGGCGGGCCCTGGAGTTTTTACGTGACGCCCGCTGAGGCGGATTAAACGTCTTTTTTCAGAGCAGCTGCGGCAACCTCAAAGAATTTTTCGATCGCGGGATTGGAGTTCCCCGGGGCTCGCGCCATGAGGACATCGACCACCGGAGTGTCTTCCGGCAGGTCGACGAAGGCGAGATTGCCGCGTGTTTCCGCGCGCATGAAGTCGATCGTCGGCGCGACTCCGAACCCGGCTGAGGCCATCCAGAAGGCGGTGTGCATGTCGCTGGCAGTCTGGAATTCACCCGGACGAAGATTGGCGCGGCCGCATTTCTGGAGAAAACCGTCGTAGAATCCGGAGGCCACCTGAAGGTCGAGCAGGATGAGGGGAACGTCTTTCAAGTCCTGCCATCGGAGCGGGTTTCGGCGGCGGAGCGGGTGTTTGGCCGGGACCGCGAGCATGAAGCGGTTCTGGCAAACCGGCTCATGGACGAAGACCTCCACGCCGGGCATGCGGCGGAGAAAACCGATGTCGATCTCGCCGCGCTGGAGCGCGGTGGCCTGGAGCGACGACGGCATCTCGGCAAGGGTGACGGCGACTTTCGGATAGCGCGCCCGAAAGGCGCGGATGATATCCGCGAGCAGTTCGCTGGCGAGCGGCGTGATGAAGGCAACCTTCAGCGAACCCGCCTCGCCACCGCCGGTATCCCGCACGCGCACCTGTGCGGCCTCGATATCGCTCAGGATTTTCCGGGCGTCCTTCAAAAACGCCGTCCCAGCCGGGGTGAGGGCCACCGGGCGCTGGCTGCGGTCGAAAAGTGGCACGCCCAGCGTCTCCTCCAGCAGACGGATCTGCATGCTGAGAGGTGGCTGGGCAATGTGCAGGCGCCGGGCGGCCTTGCTGAAACTCAGCTCCTCCGCCACCGCCACGAAATATCGCAAGTGCCTTAACTCCATGGTATATCTAAAACAGAATACTATATGACTGAGAATATATTAACATGAATAGAGAAGAGGCTGTTAGATAGATTCACGGCCGAACGCGCGCAGCAAGCGATCTGAGGGAGGCTTCTTATTTCATGTGGATTGTCCGATTAGCTCTTCAGCGTCCTTACACGTTCATCGTGCTGGCGTTGCTCATCTTGATCGTTAGCCCGGTCGTCATTCTCAAGACCCCGACGGATATCTTCCCGAACATCAATATCCCGGTCATCAGCGTGATCTGGGATTACGAGGGGCTCTCGGCGGACGAGATGGCCAATCGCATCAGTGGGAATTACGAACGTGTGCTCACCACCACGGTCAACGACATCGAGCACATCGAGTCACAATCGTTCCGCGGGCGCGGCGTGGTCAAAATCTTCTTCCACCAAGGGGCGAATCTGGAACTTGCTCTCTCTCAGGTGACGGCTGTCTCGCAGACGATGCTGCGTAACCTTCCGCAAGGCACGCAGCCTCCGCTGATCATTACCTACAACGCCTCGAGTGTGCCGGTTTTGCAACTCGGTCTCGGGAGTGCGAGCATGTCCGAGCAGCAGATCAACGACGCGGCGATGAACTTCGTGCGAACGAGGCTGGTGACGATCCCCGGGGCGGGCGTGCCTTATCCCTACGGAGGGAAGATGCGCCAGGTCATGGTCGACATCGATGTCGACAAGCTTCGGAGCAAAGGCCTCTCTCCACAGGACGTGGTGGATGCCATCAGTGCGCAAAATCTCATCCTGCCTGGCGGCACGGCCAAGATCGGTGCGACGGAATACGACGTGAGCATGAATGGGAGCACGCAAACCGTCGAGGAGCTGAATGCGCTGCCGATCAAGCAGGTAGGCGGCTCTGTCATTACGATCGGGGATGTGGCGCATGTGCGCGACGGCTTTAAGGACCAGACCAATATCGTGCGCGAGAACGGCAGCCGCGCCGTGTTGCTCTCCATCATCAAGACGGGCTCGACCTCCACGCTCGATATCGTCAACGGTGTCCTGGACATGCTCCCGAGCATCCGGACTCAGGTGCCGCCGGAGCTGAAGATCACCCCGTTGTTCGACCAATCCGTCTTCGTTCGCGCCGCGATCAGCGGGGTCTTGAAGGAGGCTCTCATCGCCGCCTGCCTCACTGCGGCGATGATCCTGCTCTTCCTGGCGGACTGGCGCGCCACGCTGATCATTGCGGTGTCCATCCCTCTGTCGATCCTGTGCTCGATCTGCATGCTCAGCGCGCTCGGGGAGACGATCAATCTCATGACGTTGAGCGGTCTCGCCCTGGCGGTGGGCATTCTGGTCGATGATGCCACGGTGACGATCGAGAATATCGACCGGCATCTGGAGGAGGGGTTGCCGTTGAAAGACGCCATCCTGGAGGGCGCCCATCAGATCGCGGTGCCGGCCTTCGTGTCCACGCTCTGTATCTGTATCGTGTTCGTGCCGATGTTCCTGCTTTCGGGCGTGGCACGGTATCTCTTCGTGCCGCTGGCGGAGTCGGTCGTCTTCGCGATGCTCGCTTCTTATTTCTGGTCGCGAACGCTCGTGCCAACCCTGGCGATGTATCTCCTGCGCGATCACGAGACGAAGTCGAAGTCCGCCGCGCCGAGAGGGATCATGCGGATGTTCTCCCGGGTACAGCAGGGCTTCGAACGTGGTTTCGACCGTTTCAAGGCGGGCTACGATCAGCGGTTGCGCTCGGCGTTGGAGCATCCCGGCCGCTTCGTGGTGGTCTTCCTCGTTCTGTGTGTCGGAAGCCTTGTGATCTATCCGTTCCTGGGCCAGGACTTTTTCCCCTCGGTCGACGCTGGGCAGATCCGTCTGCACGTGCGGGCCAAGACGGGAACACGCATCGAGGAAATGGCCCGTCTTTGTGACGAGGTGGAGAAGAAGATCCGCACGATCATCCCGGCCAGGGAGTTGGAAGGTGTGCTCGATAACATCGGGGTGCCCTACAGCGGCATCAACACCTCCTACGCCAACAATGGCACTTTCGGCCCCGCCGATGGCGAGATCCTGATGTCGCTCAACGAAGGGCATGCCCCCACGGCCAAATATGTCGAGACACTGCGCCGCGAGCTGCCGAAGGCTTTTCCGGGTGTATCCTTTTTCTTCCAGCCTGCGGATATCGTCAGCCAGATCCTGAACTTCGGCATCCCGTCTCCGATCGACGTGCAGATTACCGGTCGCAATCTGGCGAAAAACTTCGAGATCGCGGCCAAGCTCCAATCGCAGATGAAGCAGATCCCCGGCATCGCCGACGTGCATTTGCAGCAGGCATTCGATCAGCCCAAGTTCGATGTAAAGGTCGATCGCACCAAGTCGACGCAGCTTGGTTTCACGCATCGTGACGTGGCGAACAGCCTGCTCGTCAGCTTGAGCGGCAGCGGGCAGGTCACACCGACCTTTTGGCTGAGCCCGGTCAATGGGGTGGTTTACAACCTGATGTCGAAGGTGCCTCAGTACCACGTCGAGTCGCTTCAGGATTTGAAGAATCTTCCGATCCAGAGCGAGGGGACGCAGGGCAAGGTTCCGCAACTGCTTGCGAATATCGCCACCATCCAGCGCGGTACGGGATCCGGGGTGGTCTCGCACTACAATGTCATGCCGACGCTCGATATCTACGCAACGACCCAGGGCCGTCCCCTCGGCAGTGTCGCCGCTGACATCCGCAAGGTCGTGGCGGCGATCGAGAAAGACCTGCCCCGCGGCAGCGCGATCGTGGTGCGCGGCCAGGTCGAGACCATGCAAACCTCCTTTTTCGGTCTTGGGGTCGGTGTGCTCGGCGCCGTCATTCTCGTGTACTTGCTGATCGTCGTGAACTTCCAGTCCTGGAGCGATCCGTTCATCATTATTACCGCGTTGCCCGGTGCGCTCGCCGGCATCGCCTGGATGCTTTTCCTCACCGGCACGACCCTGAGTGTGCCGTCGCTCATGGGCGCGGTGATGTGCATCGGCGTGGCGACGGCAAACGCCATTCTCGTCATCTCCTTCGCGAAGGAAATTTATGAAAAAGATGGATCGGGTATCGAGGCGGCCCATCAGGCTGGCGTGGCCCGTCTTCGCCCCGTGTTGATGACGGCGCTCGCGATGATCATCGGCATGATCCCAATGGCGCTCGGGTTGGGAGAGGGCGGTGAGCAGAATGCCCCGCTCGCCCGCGCGGTGATCGGGGGACTGCTTTTCGCGACCGTTTCCACGCTGCTCTTCGTGCCTGTCGTTTTCAGCCTCTTCCGGCGGAAAAGTTCCGCCAAAACTGCACCGGAAAAACCCACACATGACCGAACTTCAACCTCTGGTTCGTTCCACGCCCATGGCGCCGCCTGACGATCACCAAAAGCCCGCCTCCGCTCCGCAACCCGCCGCTCCGTCGAAGAAGCGGGGAAGCCGCCTTGTCTGGATTCTCGTCGCGATCTTCGTTGTTGCCGGAGCGATCGTTACCGTTAATCGGATGCACTCCGCGAAGGAAACCCGCGCGGAGACCGCGGAACTCGCCACGCCGTCGGTGCATGTGATCACGCCGAAGATCAGCAAGGCGGACGTCGATCTTGTGCTGCCCGGAAATGTAGAGCCCTTCGCGGATACCCCGATCTTCGCCCGTACCGCAGGGTATGTGAAGCGGTGGCTCGTCAATATCGGCACGAGCGTGAATTCCGGACAATTGCTCGCCGAGATCGACTCTCCCGAGGTCGACCAGCAGCTCCAGGAGGCAGAGGCCTCTCTCGATCAGGCGCAGTCGAACTACAAGCTGGCCGCGCTGACGGCGGAGCGTTGGAAAGCCATGCTCGAGCGCAAGACCGTGTCGCAGCAGGAGACCGACGAGAAGGATGGACAGCTCTCCGCCGCGCAAGCGACGGTCGACTCGGCCAAGGCAAACGTGCGCCGTCTTCAGGAGCTGAAATCCTTCGAGCTCGTGACCGCGCCTTTCGATGGGGTCATCACCCAGCGGCAGGTGAATGTCGGCGATCTCATTTCGGTGGGCGCCAGCAATAGCGAGAGTGAGATGTTTCGCATCGCGCAGGACAATGTGTTGCGGGTGTTCACGAATGTCCCGGAGGTGAATTCCGGGCAGATCAAGGTTGGACAGGCTGCGCGGGTCGAGCTGGCCTCTTCGCCTTCCGCTCCAGCGGAGGGAAAAGTCGTTCACCTGGCTGGAGCGATCGATCCAGCGTCACGCACGCTGCTGGCCGAGGTACAGGTGGATAACAGCGACCATCGCCTGCTTGCTGGTGGCTATGCGAAAGTCATTCTGCCGATCCATTCCGACAAGCCCGCATTGGTCGTGCCGGTGAATACGCTTCTGTTCCGTCCCGACGGCACCGTCGTCGGCGTGGTCAAGCAGGACAACACGGTGGAACTGAAGGCAGTGAAGATTGGCCGGGACTTCGGTACTGAGGTCGAGGTCGTGAATGGCATCGTCCCGACCGACCGCATTGTCCTCAATCCGTCGGACTCGCTGGAATCCGGGGATCACGTGCAGGTGCAGAAATAAGGCCTCTTCGCATCGGCGAATCAGCATCGCCAGCAATCGATCACGCTGCTATCGAGTCGCTATGCCTGCGGTGCGAAAGAAGCCGGAGATCCCGGGACTGGAGATCAAACCTCGCATTCGGATTTTCCGTGGCGCTGATATCGCCTTCGGCCCCGGCAAGGCGGAATTGCTCGAGAATATCGCCGCGACGCGCAGTCTGAACCGGGCGGCGAAAGCGATGGGCATGTCCTACATGAAGGCGTGGCTGCTCATCAAACTCATGAACCGCAGCTTCAACGAGCCGCTCGTTCATTGCGAGCGGGGCGGCGCCAGGGGCGGAGGCGCCGAGCTTACGGCCACGGGCGAGCGCGTGCTCGCGCTCTACCAGGAGATGCACCGCGCGACCGTCGATGCCATCGAGGAGCCTTGGAAGGAAGTTCAGCGATTGATGACGAAGCTCTAGGACGAGGTAGGTGCCGCGCAATTTAGGTTTTCGTTATATCCGGTAAAAGATAAAGCTCCGGGATGATTCGCCCGTCCTTTCCTATCGTCCGAGTCGTTGTTCTCATCGGTGCCCTTGCCCTCGGAGCCGCCCGTGCGGAGGACGTGCGTGTGCTTGCCGCAGCCAGCCTTACGGATGCACTCGGAGAGCTCGCGCCGGCTTACGAGAAGCAGAGCGGTGATAAATTGATCTTCAGTTTCGCCGGTTCGAATGCGCTGGCCCGGCAGATTCGCGAGGGCGCTCCTGCCGACGTGTTCTTCTCGGCCGATGATGCGCAGATGGACGGCCTGCAAAAGGGCGCTCTCATCATTGCGGACACGCGCCATGAGATTCTCTCGAATACCCTCGCGGTCGTCATCGGCAATGATAGCGACCTCCAGATCAAATCGGCGAAGGACCTGGAGCAACCCGCGATCAAACGTCTCGCTCTTGCGGATCCGAAGGCTGTGCCTGCGGGTGTTTATGCGCACGAATATCTGACCAGACTCGGCCTGTGGGACGCGATCAAGGATCGCGTCGTTCCGACGGAAAACGTGAGGGCCGCCCTGGCGGCGGTCGAGTCCGGCAATGTCGAGGCGGGCATCGTTTACAAGACGGATGCCGGGATATCCAAAGCTGTAAAGATCGCCCTCGAGGTGCCGGTGAAAGATGGGCCGCACATCGCCTATCCAGCCGCGGTCGTGACCGGCTCGAAACAGGAGGCGGCAGCGAAGAAATTTATCGAGTTTCTTCAATCCGAGGCGGCTGGGAAAGTGTTCCGGAAATTCGGGTTCATCATTGCGAGATAGGACGTCAGAGCGGCACACCGCTGCTCTTTCCTGTCGGCGCTGCGGCGCTATGCTTGAGTGATGACTTTGCGAGACATCAGTCGTTTGCGGCTGGCAAGCCAGCAGATCTCCGTGCAAATGGCCCGGACACCGGCGGATGTGGTCGCTTCCTTCGGAGCGATGCAGGCGCAGGATTATGCCAGCGCCCTGTGGGCGATCGGGCTGCGGCTCTCCTCAGCGAGCGAGGCCGAGATCGAGCAGGCCGTTGCGGGGCGGGAAATCGTCCGCAGTTGGCCGATGCGCGGTACGCTGCACTTCGTGGCGGCGGACGACCTGCGATGGATGCTCGCCCTCATGACGCCACGGGTCATCGCTGCTTCCCGGCGGCGGTGGGAGGAGCTCGAGTTGAGCGACGCGATTTTCGTGAAGAGCCGCAAGGTCGTGGAGAAGCTGCTTGGCGGCGGGAAAATCCTCGCCCGGGAAGATCTTCTTGCAGGGCTGGAGGGGAGGGGGATATCGACGGCGGGCGGCCGGGCGTACCACATCCTCTGGCGGCTCGCGCAGGAGCGGGTGCTTTGCTTTGGCCCTCGGGATGGAAAACAGAAGACCTTCGTGTTGCTCGACGAATGGATCCCCAGATCGCGCGAACTCTCCGGCGAAGCGGCTCTGGCCGAGCTGGCGCTGCGTTATTTTACAAGCCACGGTCCGGCGACGCAGGCGGATTTCGTCTGGTGGTCGGGACTGAAGGTCTCGGATGCGAAAGCAGGGCTCGCGGAGGCCGGGACGCGCCTTGCGAACGAAACGGTGGACGGGAAGGTCTATTGGATGGCCCGTGATCTGGCCCCAGTTGGCGTATCTGGAGGATTTCTGCTGCCCGCCTTCGACGAATATCTGCTTGGCTACGCGGATCGCGGAGCCGTGCTTGAGGCGAAACACTCGCCAAAGGTCGTTCCCGGAAGCAACGGTGTTTTCCTGCCCATGCTCGTGCGGGATGGCCTCGTCGTAGGCACTTGGAAGCGCTCCTCCGGCAGGAAGGAGGTCACCATTCAAGCAATACCTTTCGCGCGGCTGGCCATGGCTCCGTTCGCCAAGGCCACGAAGCGGTACGGGAGCTTTCTCGGTCTCGCAGCGAAGTTCAAGGAGTAGGAAATTGCATTGATATCCCGGGGATTTGGGAGCCTACTCACGCCACGATGTCGCATCCGTTTTCTCTCCGTGCGTTGGGTTTGATTCTTCTCTGTTCAACCGGTGCGCAAGCGGCCTCGATCTCTTACCAGACCATTGCCGACACCAACGCCATCGTCACGGGTATCCGGTCGGATAGCTCGACGACAGACTCTGTGGTCATGACTGCGAACTACACGACTGGCGGTGTCCAATACGCCGGTCTCTACGAAGGCTCCCTCCAGGCCGCCACTGCAGCCGGCGCGGTCTGGCACCAACTTACGCCGGTTATCGGCAATCAGACAGTGACCGCTGCCACCTTCTACGGGCCGAACACTTCGTTTTTCAATCCCTCCATTGGGACCGGCAATGTCGTCGCCGTGGGGAGCTATAAATACGACCATCCGCTCGATCCCTTGGCCTCGGCCGCGGATCATGGCCTGCTTTATGTCGGTCCTCTGGACGGCTCCGGCACCTGGACCCAGATCGACGCCACGCCGCTCGTTCCCCAGGGCGAGTCGTTGAAGGACACCATCGCCCACAGCAACATGGGCGACCTTGTCGTGGGTAACTACGATACCGACCTCGTGACGGGTCGGGCCTTTATCTACAATCGCACCGACAATACCTGGGTGAACCTCAACCCGGGCGGCACGCAGAGCGTGACGGCCTACGGGATCTGGCAGAACGGCGGCCCGACCAGCACCAGCTACACGATTGCCGGCGGGCAGGGAAATCTCGGCGCGGGCGTCCTCGACCAAAGCTACCTCGTCGACTACGATTCGGTGACGCAAGCTCTGACCCACTATCGGGTCTATCGCTACAACGATCAGCCGTCTTCGGCGTTCCTGTCGCACTTCGACGGCATCACCCTGCGGTCCGATGGTGCCGGCTACAATCTCACCGGCTTCGTCACCAATGGAGGAACGGTGAAGGGCTTCTTCGCCACGGTCAGACGCAACACCGATGGCTCTTTTGGCGACGCTGCCTGGGCGGACGTCTTCTATCCCGGAGGAGTGCTCACGACCGGCAATACGATCGTGGACAACAAGGTCCTCGGTATCTTCATAAACGGTGGCACGACCAGCTATCTCGCTACGGTCGGTTCGATCGATTCCAGCGTGGGGATCAGGGTGAAGAACAATGGAAGCACCAAGTCCACTTTCACGGTTACAAACAACTCCAGCGCCACGACGACTTTTGCCCTCGGCGTCCAGCGCAAGGTGACGAATGCGTACAACGGTCCCACGCCTGCGACGCCCGGCACGCCTCGATTTACCTTCAGCTATACTGTTAACGGCGCGAGCCAGACCAAGGCCATCGAGGGCGGGACGGCGACGGTTACGCTTGATCCGGGAGCGACCGCGACCGTCGTTCAGAAAGTGAAGCTCAAAGGCAAACTTGCCTTCAAGCGCACGATCAAGACCACGCTTTACGCCACCAGCACCAGAGACTCGTCGGTTGCGGCAAACGCGACCGGCAAACTGGTCCTCAAGGCGAAGTAGGCGAGTTTTCGGGCAGCTCTCGCGATGGCGTGGAGCTGCCTCAGTTCGCGAAATTCTTCCAACGGTAGAATTTCATTGGCTCGTCGAACCAGCTATCGGCGCTCTTCCGAGCGTCGATCACGACGACCTTGCCGGAATCCGGATCTGCCTCGATCCATGAAGTGTCGCCCAGATAGACAAGGCAGTGGACACCGGAGGCGGTGATGGCTACGTCACCAGGCTGGATGGTCCGAAAAGCGGCGTTTCGAATCGGCCCCTGCTCGGGAAGCCGATGCATGTAATCGCGGTAGCCGCTGGAAAGTGCGCTCGCGCTCGCATCGAACCACCACTGAGCGATGCACTCCCGGATCAGTCGCGGATTGACCGTTGCGATACCTTCCTGGAAGAGCGCGTCTCGCAGAGCCTTTCGGGGCAGGCCGGAGCAATCGATGCCAGTCCCGCGCTCGCCACCCCAGATGTAGGTCGTGCCCAGATATCCGGGAAGGGCCTTGAGGTATCGAGCCTGCAGGCGGTTCACATCCGGCGCGCGACCGGGGAGCAACAGGAAAAGGCCGATAACCATGACTCCAGCCACCAGGCCGAAGCGAAAGAGGCGATGTCCCCGGGAAAGCAGAAAAAGGCAGAGCAGCAGCGCGACGAGCGAGATGAGCAGAAGCCCTCGCGTCGTCGTGGAGTTGATCGGCTGCACGAAGGTGCAGAGCACGAAGGCTCCGGCGAGACCGGTCGCGAGGAGGAGAATCGCTCTTTTCACGGAGGGGGGAAGTGATTGATCGATCTCCTGCCTGGCTGGCTGAGGTGAAGGCCTAGTCGGCGGTAATGGCGGCGCGATCGTTGCCAAGGGCGCCGGTTTTCTCGAGGAAGTAGTCGTAGCCGCCAGGGTAGGGCGTGACCGTGCCAGCGTTCACATGGAGCACCTTTGTGGCCAGCTTTTTGATGAAATGCACATCGTGGCTGATGAAGACGAGGGTGCCTTCGTATTTCTCGAGCGCCAGGATGAGCGACTCGACGGTGTGGATGTCGAGGTGCGTAGTGGGCTCGTCCATGAGGAGGAGATTCGGAGGGTCGACGAGGAACTTGATGAGATTCAGGCGCGTTTTTTCGCCGCCACTGAGGACGCTCGTCTTCTTGTAGATCTCATCCTTGCGGAAAAGGAATGACCCGAGGATGCCACGGGCATCGTTTTCGGTGAGTTCGCCGTTGCTAGCCATGACCTCCTCGAGCACGGTTTTGTTCGCGTCGAGAGTGGCGGCACGGTGCTGGCTGAAATAGCCGATCTTGGCGTTGTGGCCTTCGTTACGCTTTCCCTTTTGGAACTCGAGGACGCCGGCGAGGATTTTCAGCAGGGTGGATTTGCCAGCGCCGTTCGGGCCGACCAGGACAGTGCGCTCGCTGCGCTCGATGGTGAGGTCGAGGCCTTCGTAGACTTTGTGCGTGCCATAGGCCATGTGAATGCCCTCGAGGGAAATGGCACGCTGGCCACCGCGAGGCGGCTGAGGAATCTGGAAGCGGAACGGCTTCTTCGGCGGGGTGGGCTTCTCGACGAGCTCCATGCGCTCGATTTCCTTGAGCTTGCTCATTGCCTGGGACGCTTTTGAAGCGACCTGGCGGAAGCGGTCGTAGAATTCCTGGAGGCTTGCGATCTGCTTCTGCTGGTTCTTGTACGCCGCGTTCTGTTGCTCGTAACGCTGCTCGCGCTGCTCGAGGAAGGCGGTGTAGTTGCCGGTGTAGGAGGTGAGCTTCTGGTCGCCGATCTCGTAAACGGTCTCGATGATCTCGTCCATGAACTCGCGGTCGTGTGAGATGAGGAGCACCGCGCCGGAGTAGGTCTTCAGGTAGTTTTGGAGCCAGAGGAGCGAGAGAAGATCGAGGTGGTTCGTCGGCTCGTCGAGAAGGAGAAGATCGGGCTCCATGACGAGGAGGCGTGCGAGATGGGCGCGCATCACCCAGCCACCGCTGAGTTCCTTGGCCTTGCGGTCGTAGTCGGTCTCCTTGTAGCCGAGGCCGGTGAGGATCTTCTTTGCCTTCGCCTCGACTTTTGCATCGGCGAGGGCGGTGTGCTTGTTCGTGGCTTCCTGATATTCCGCGCTGTCCACGTCGCCGGCAGCTTCCAGTTCGGCGAGGCGCTTTTCCAAAGCCGGCAGTTCGCCGGCCCGGCCGGTGGCGACATCGAGAACCGTTTCCTCGCCGATGGCTTCGCCTTCCTGCGCAAGGTGGCCGATCATTGTCCACTCGTCGCGCTCGATGGTCCCGGAATCGGGCTCATCCTTCTTCAGAATGAGGCCGAAGAGCGTCGACTTGCCGGCGCCGTTGGGCCCGACGAGCGCGACGCGTTCGCCGTAGTTCACTTGCATGGCGGCGCCTTCAAAGAGGGTGCGGCCGCCGAGAGTTTTCTTGAGATTGCGAATCGTGAGCATCGAAGGGTCCGAAGCATACACAGTTTTTCGCGGATTTCAGCCAAACTGCGCTAATCTTCGCGATCTGTGGAAAAGACGTTGGCGGTAATTGGCGCGGGTCCGGCAGGATTGCGCGCTGCGGAAGTGGCGGCGAGCGCGGGCACGCGAGTAGTCGTCTTCGACGCCAAGGCCTCGGCCGGGCGGAAGTTTTTGGTTGCCGGGAGTGGAGGATTGAATCTGACGAAAGATGAACCGCTGGAGCGATTCGCCTCCCGTTACCGAGGACCTGAGATGCCGGAAGGCTTCTGGCAAAGCCGGATCGCGGAGTTCGGCCCGGGGCAACTCCGGGCCTGGGCGGCGGACCTTGGAGTTGAGACGTTCGCTGCGTCCACCGGGCGCGTGTATCCCAGGGAAATGAAAGCCGCACCGCTGTTGCGCGCCTGGATACGGAGGCTGCGTGGAGCCGGTGTGAGATTCGCGATGCATCATCGCTGGCAGGGATGGAAGGGCGATGCTCTGATTTTTGAAACCCCGGACGGCGTGGGTGAGGAATGCGCGGATGCGGTCGTTCTTGCGCTCGGGGGTGGCTCGTGGCCGGAGACCGGATCGGACGGTGCCTGGGCGGAAATCCTATCGCGACAGGGAATCGCGCTCTCACCATTGCGTTCGGCCAACTGTGGATGGGAGGTCGATTGGCCGGCGGACTTGCTTGCCCGCGCGGAAGGGAAGCCGCTGAAGAATGTCGTGGTTTCCGCCGGTGGAGAATTTGCAGCGGGTGAACTGATGATCACGCGCTATGGGCTGGAAGGTGGAGCGATCTATCAACTCGGAGCTGCCTTGCGAGTTATGACGCAGCCGGAGATAGCGATCGATCTGAAGCCTGCACTCTCCGAGGCGCGCCTGATCAAGAAGCTTGGGCCGGCCAGGCGTAATTTTCTCGCCGAGGGGAAGCAGCGCTGGCGACTGGGCGAGGCTGCGGAAGCCATCCTCGATCATCATCCCGAACGCGACTTATGGACGACGGCTGAGGCCATGGCGCAGGCGGTCAAAGCCTGCCGGCTGCCATTGCTCGGTGCCCGCCCGATTGCGGAGGCCATCTCCTCGGCGGGTGGGGTGCGCTGGACCGATGTGGACGAGAATTTGATGCTTCGGCGCCTGCCCGGGGTTTTCGTGGCCGGTGAGATGATCGACTGGGAGGCACCCACGGGGGGATATCTCATGCAGGGGGCATTTGCCACGGGCGGACATGCGGGGAGGGGTGCGCTCGAATGGCTGCGCGCGCGCTGATTTCTGCTAATCTGCGTCCGTGAACGAACTCGCCACGTTGTTTTCGGAACGAACTCCGGTGCTCGCCCTTGCCCCCATGCAGGACGTGACGGATTGGGCGTTCTGGAAGCTGATGGCGGAATATGGCGGGGCAGACCTGTATTTCACGGAGTACTTCCGCGTGTACGAGACCTCGCGACTCGACAAACACATCCTTCGCTCGGTCACGCAGAACCCGACGGGCCGGCCAGCGATTGCGCAGATGATCGGAAACGATATCCCTGCACTCGTGCGTTCGGCGAAGGAGCTCCAGAGGCATCCAGTCGCAGCGATCGACCTGAATCTCGGTTGTCCGGCGCCGGTTGTTTATCGAAAGTGTGCCGGGGGCGGCCTCCTGCGAGATCCCGAGCGAGTCGATCGCATTCTCGGGGCGCTCCGTGAAGCCGTGGAAATTCCGTTCACGGTGAAGACACGCATCGGGTTTGATTCTCCGCAGGTCTTCGAGGAGTTGCTTCCCATTTTTGCGAAACATTCCCTCGATCTTCTGACCGTTCATGGCCGGACTGTGCTGGAGATGTACCGGACCGAGGTCCACTACGACTACATCGCTCGTGCGGCGGAGGCGCTGTCCTGCCCCGTGATGGCAAACGGAAATCTCGATTCAGCAGCAAAGGCTCTGAAGGTGATGCAGGAGACAGGAGTCCGTGGGCTGATGATCGGGCGCGGGGCGATCCGCAATCCGTGGCTATTCGACCAAATCCGTGCGCAGGCCCGTGGTGAGGTGGCGCGCGATCCGTCGGGCCGGGACGTACTGGATTACGTGCGTGCGCTTTATGCGGCGACCTGGCCCGCCGGCATCGACGAGAAGCTGCACGTGCAGAAGATGAAGAAGTATCTGAACTTCCTCGGTGCGGGAGTCGGTCCGGAATTCTTGCACGATATCCGGCGCGTGAGCGCGCCCGAGGATTTCTTCAAAGTCTGCGAGACGTGGCTCGACCACTCGGAGCCGATGCCGCTTCACGATCGGACCGTCTATCCCGCTTTGGTGTGAGTCGGCGGCGGGTCCGCATGAACGACCAGTGACGCCTCGCTCGGGCCGTGAAGGCCATCCGCTGAGTGAGAGTCGTGAAAGCGGATCTCCGGCGTGCCGCAGAGCCGCTTCGCGAGATCGACGGGATCGCCGACTCGGACTTCCTCGGGATCGACCTGATAGGACCAGACCTCGAAACCGACGAGGGTCGCCGCACCGTAGAGCGTGGTGAAGGCGCTGTTCACCGCGTCATATCCCGCACTGATGCGGATGCGGCCGGTCCGCGGGGTGTTGAAACGCGCGTCGAAAACCTGCCAGCGGCCGCCGAGGAAGACCTCCATGTAAGCGTGAAAGTCCATCGGTGTCCCCGGATCCTCACAGCCGATATCCGGCACGAAGCCACTCACGTAGCGTGCGGGAATATTGAAGGTACGGCACAGGGCGACGGCGCAGTGGGCAAGATCCCGGCAGACGCCAAATCGGCGCTCGATGACGTCGTGGGCGGAAATATTCGGGCTGCCGGAGCCGGTGCGATACTCGATGTTGCGGTGCACCCAGTCGCAGATCGCTCGGACGCGAGCGAGCCCATGTGGAACTCCGCCGAAGTTCTTCCAGGCGAAATCGAGCAGCTTGTCCGAGTCGCAATATCGCGTCGGCAGCGTATATCTGAGAAGGTGAGCGGGCAGGAGATGCGGCGGAATGGGCTCGTCGAGGTGAGCGAAATCTTCCCGCTCGCTTGGTACCATGACGATCGAGTCGAAGCGCAGGAGATTCGTCCCCGGCTTCAGGACGAGGCGGTAAACGATATTGCCGTGATCATCCTCGAACTCGGTCGCGAGCAGATCGGGATGGAACTCGACTGCCTCCTGGCGGATGGATTGATAGGTATCGTGGCGCGGCTTGAAAGTGACGAGTGCGGGAACCTCGGCGGCGCATTCGTAGGTGAGCTCGCAGCCGGCGCGGACGGCAAGTTCGAGCGCGGGCATGGGTGCGCCGGCGATGGAGTGGCTATGGTCTTCCCTCATGGGTCTTGGTTGCCGATAAATCGCAGCCGCTCTAACTTCTGATCGTATCCTGGGGGCGCAACCTCAATTTTTTCATGAATCTCGAATCATATCGTGCAAGCTGTGAGCAACGAATGCCGGAGACGTTGGAGTTTCTCCGTGGCATGGTCTCGATCAACAGCTTTACCGCCAACGTGGCGGGGGTGAATGCGGTGGCGAAGTTGATCGAGGACTCTTTTGCTTCCATGGGTTTCGCGGCTACGCGGGTGCCGGGGGCACCTGGACGCGGGGAGCATCTGTTTTTGAAGTCCGCGATGCGGGGCGATCGTCCCACGCTGGCATTGATCTCGCACCTGGATACGGTTTTTCCGAAGGCGGAGGAGTTGCGGAATCGCTTCGAATGGCGTCAGGAGGGAACGCGCATCTACGGTCCGGGGACGAACGACATCAAGGGCGGGACGGCACTCATCCATCTCATGTTCTCGGCGATGCGCGAGGCTGTGCCCGATCTTTATGCGAGCGTGAATTGGATCATCGCCCTGAACTCTTGCGAGGAAGTGGATTCCGCGGACTTTGGCTCTGCCTGCGAAAAGGAGCTGCCGCCGGACACGACGGCGTGCCTGATCTTCGAGGCTGACGGTGGCGAAGGTGATCGTTTTTCGGTCGTAACGGCCCGCAAGGGGCGTGCGACGTTCACGGTGCGAGTGGAGGGCCACGGTGCGCACGCGGGTGGTGCGCATGCGAGCGGGGCGAATGCCATTGTACAACTCGCGGAAGTGGTGACGCGCCTGGCCGCGCTGACTGACTACACTGCCGAGGTCACGGTCAACGTAGGGACGATCTCCGGCGGCACGGTGAACAATCGCGTGCCGCACGAGGCCTCGGCGACGCTGGAAATGCGGGCCTTCGACCGGGAGGCCTATGAGCGAACGAAAGCGGCCATCCTCGGCGTGGCTGGGCAGGGGACTCCGAATTCCATCGGCTATGCCTGCCGGACTTTTATCACGCTCGAAGACGAGACTTCACCCTGGCCGCAAAATCTCCGGACCGACCGACTGATGGAATTCTGGCGGGCTGCCGGTGAGGAACTAGGCTTGCGGGTGGCACGAGAGGCTCGGGGAGGTTTGAGCGATGGGAACGTCTTGTGGGAAAAATTCCCAACCTTGGACGGGCTGGGGCCGCGAGGAGAAAACTCCCACTGCTCGGAACAGTCGGAGGACGGGACTAAGGAACAGGAGTGGGTGGAGGCGTCTTCGTTCGTGCCGAAGGCGATCCTCAATGCGCGCGCGATCGAGCTATTGCTCGAGCAGGCCTTAGAAACTGCCGACCGGGCGTGATTCCACCGGAGGCTTGAGCCACTCGGTGTCCCGGCTCGCGAGAGCGGCGGCGTAGCGATTTTCGACGCCGAGCTTTTGGAAGATCGGGCTGAGATGATTTTTCACCGTGTTCGCACTGATGCCGAGGATGAGCGCGATCTCTTCGTTGGATTTGCCCTGACAGACCCAATAGTAAACCTCTCGCTCGCGCGTGGTCAGGCGGCTGAGTTTTTCTGAGGTGGCGGAGTTGTTGAGCACGGAGACAACCGGAGCGACTGTCTCGGTACGCAACGGTGGCTTCGCGGCCCAGTCTATGCCTGCGGTGCCGACGAAGGCTCCCTGGTCGAAGATCGGTGCGATCTCACTGGTGATCCAATGCAGCTTTCCTGCGAACGGATGAAGGAATGGCTTATCGATCTGGCAGACCTGCCCGTGGCGGCGAACGAAGGAATACCAATCGCCTTCCCCCGACCGATCGTAGCCGACCATGGTATCGAGCTGGATGATCTCGCCCCCCCGGTGCCAGTATGGAACGAAGCGTCCTGTCTCGTCGTGACCTGCGATGCGGGGAAACGTCTTGTCCCGACCGTCGAGCGCATTCGGCTCCCAGGCGCACCACACCGCAAAGAAATCGTGATGAGCCTCGAGCGTCGCGCGCAGGATCGTCGAAATCAGACCGCGGCTGCGAACGCGCAAAGCAAGCACGCTCGAGATTGTCTGTGCAAGAAGTTCAGTAGGTCTATCGGACAACGTCATTTCAATGAAGCGAGCAAGTGTCGTTCCGCAAGTGCAGAATGCAAAGCGAAAGTCTTTTTCGTTGTCGATGTTTGCTCAATAGCTATGCGACGTGAGCTTGGTCTTGCCCCGGAAGATATAATAAATGCAAGTGGTGTACGTTAGGACGATCGGAATACCGATCAATGCGATCACGAGCATGATTCCCAGCGTCTTTGGTGAAGATGCGGCGTTTACGATGGTGAGGCTGTTTTCCGGAAGAGGATTGGAGAAGACCATATTTGGAAAATAGGTCAGTCCAAAGGCGGCCATCATGAGAGCCATGCCGATGCATGAAGAGAGGAAGGCATTGAAATCGCGCTTTCGGTGAAACTCGCGGGGAATATTCAGGATGACGAGGACCGCGGCGGCGATGGCGAGCAGGATCCACGGCCGTGCCCGGACGCTGTCATAGACATGGGGCAGGGCGATGAGCGTGTAAAAATTGAAGAGGATGTAAGCGGCGAGGAAAAGGCCGATAATCGTGGGCACCCAGCCACGGACGATGTCGTGAAGTTCTCCGTCGGTCTTCATCACGAGATAGATCGCGCCATGCATGGCAAACAGCAGGACGACGGTCACGCCCATGAAAAGCGCATAGGGATTCAGCAAGCCGAGCAGAGTGCCGGTGAACTCGTGATCGGCGTCGAGCGGGATGCCGCGCACGATATTGCCCATCGCCACGCCGATCAGGAAGGCCGAGAGCGTGCTGCCGAGAGCGAAGAGCACATCCCACATCTGCCGCCACCAGGGCCATGGCTCCTTGCTGCGAAACTCGATCGCCACGGCGCGAAAAATCAGGGCGCAGAGCAGCAGCATGAAAGGGAGGTAGAAACCGGAAAAGACCGTGGCGTAGGCCTCGGGAAAAGCGGCGAAAAGAGCGCCGCCGCCGGTGACGAGCCACACTTCATTGCCGTCCCAGACCGGACCGATGGCATTCAGGAAAAGCCGCCGGTGCTCGTCTTTCTTTGCGAAAAGCTGAAGGACTCCGACGCCCAGATCGAAGCCGTCGAGCACTGCGTAGCCGGTGAGCAGCACTCCGACGAGGATGAACCAGACGAGCTGGAGATCAAGTTCGATACCGGCGATGTTCATGTGCGAGCCTCCTGATCGTCGGCCCGCAGCACGGCCTTCCAGCTCTCAGGCATCTCGTGAGAGTGGTCGGTCTCGTCGGGGCCATGTTGGATCTTGCGGGTGAGCAAATAGACGAAGAGGACGAAGAGCAGGAGATAGACTCCGGCGAAGAGGAGCAGCGAGGTGAGGATCTGATTGGCGGTTACGACTTTGGAAAATGCCTGCGAGGTCTTGAGCAGTTCATAGACGATCCATGGCTGGCGCCCCATTTCCGCGGTGAACCAACCCGCCTGATTCGCGATCTGCGGGCCCAGTACGGAAAAGACGCAGGCCCAGAGCAGCAACCGGGTCGGGAGCCAGTCGGTGCGAAAGAGCCATCCGCGCCACCAGAAAAAGCAGGCGATGGCAACCAGGCCGAAGAGGGCGCTGCCCACCGCCACCATCAGATGGTAGGTCTGAAAAACCACCGGAACATTTGGCCAATAGCTGCGTCGAAGGACGGGAAGCTCGTCCGAAGTCGCGTCAGGATGGTGGCGGAGAATAAAGCGATCAGGAGGCAGATCCTTGAGGCCGGTCACCGGTTTGGCGGCATCGTGATAGGTTAGAAAGCTGAGGAGACCAGGAACCTGCAGCGCGTGGGTGACCTCGGTCTTGGGATCGACCCAGCCGACGAGGCCGAGTGGGGCGTAGGGCTGGGTCTCGTACAGTCCCTCGATGGCGGCGAGTTTCACCGGCTGATTTTTCGAGACACCGACTGCGGTAAGGTCGCCGCTGAACATCTGGAGAAGCGTCGCCACGGTGGCAAAGGCCAGCCCGACTTTGAGCGAGGCCTGCGCGAAATCCACATGCCGGCGGCGGAGCAAATAAAACGCGCTGATGCTGACGACGAGGAACGCGCCCGCCATCCAGGCGCCGAGTACCACATGGGTCAGGCGGTCGATGGAGGAGGGGTTGAAAACCATCGCCCAGAAATTGTCGACGACGGCGCGCACCGAGCCGAGATCCGCGGGAACGACGGCGTGATCCTGAGCCAGGATGACCGGCTTCCCATCGACCATCCGCTCCAGATGATAGCCGGCGGGGGTCTGCATCCAGGAGTTTGCCACGACAATCCAGACCGCGCTGAAGTGAGCTCCCAATGCGACCATGCAGGTGGCGAAGAAGTGCAGCCTCGGCCCGACCTTATTCCAACCGAAAAGGAGAATTGCCAGGAAGCCGCTCTCGAGAAAAAACGCGAAGATGCCCTCGGCGGCCAGAGCGCTGCCGAAGATGTCACCTACGAAACGGGAATAAGTCGCCCAATTCGTGCCGAATTCGAATTCCATAACGATGCCCGTAGCGACTCCGATCGCGAAGGTGAGCGCGAAGACCTTCGTCCAAAACTTCGCCATGTTGTGGAAACGAATGTTTCCGGTTTTCAGCCAGAGGCCTTCCATCAGAACCAGTGCCACGCCCAGGCCGATGCTCAACGGCGGGTAGATGTAGTGGAACATGATCGTGAAGGCGAACTGAACTCGAGCGAGGATTTCCGCAGTCACGTCCCCTACTAAAGCACTCGCCGGAAAATCCGTCTATAAGTTTTTCTAATAGTTCATTTCGGAGGCGCGGAGAAAGGACGTTCCGGATGCGCGAATGAGCAGCACTCGAGTGGAGAGGGAGATGAAAAAAACTCCCGGTGCGACGGCGGTCGAAGATGCGTGCCTACCGTTTACCGGAGAGCCACTTGTTCCCAATAAGCGTTGCCGTGAAAGCTTTCGGCGCATCGTTGAGAAAGGCGGATTGTCCGCTGGAGAGATTGGTCACGGCATTGTCTTTGATGGTCGCGGAGCCAACAGCTTTTGGAGAGACGCGAATGCCGGTTGTACCGGGAGCATCGACGGTGTTGCCCTGCACGATCACGTTCTCGCCGCAGAGCTGGAGGCCGATGCCTACGAACATGGCCTTGCTGATGACATTGCCTTGAACGTTGAGATTACTGACGGCGGCCGTCGTGCCAACGTTCATGGCGGGAACTCCTCCCTGGCCGTAGAACCCGAAACTGCCTCCGCGCAGGACGACATTGTTTGTGACCGATCCTGATTGAAGCGGCGCGCCGGCCTGGCCGAACTGCCCGAGGCTGATTCCAAATGCCCCGACGGAATCCGTGGCGAGATTGCCCGAGACATTGATGTTCGTTCCGCCGTAGATGCCGATATTGTTGGCCCACCAGGCGGCGACCGAGGTGCAATTCGTCACCGCGGGATGATCCATCTGCACGCAGCCGGGATCCTTGCTCGAGTTGATGGCGATGCCGTCGTCCCCGGAGCCACGCACGAAGCAGTTCGTGACGGTGAGGTTGTTGCCGGTGTTGTTGCCCGTACCCCCGTTGCCGTTGTTGATATTGATGCCGTCGGCCCAGGTGGAGCCGGTGCGGCAGTCGCGAATGGTGCCGTTATCGCCGTCGGCCCAGATCCCGGCGCCCATGTGCTGAACCCAGATTTTTTCCACGAGCCAGTTGCTGCCCTTTACGTTCAGGCCGCCATTGCCCTCGTGGACGGCGTTGGAGTCGAAGGCCAGGTTTCGCACGGTACAGGAGGTTGGCTTGAGAATGTTGCCGTGGGGCTCGGCGGGCGGCTCGGGGCTCGCCGAGAGAACGCTGTACCACATCCCTGCGCCCTCGATCGTGATGCCGGTCGCCTCGAGTGTTTGTGACTTCGGATCACGCAGGTAGAAAGTGCCACGGGGAACCCAGACCGCTTTTTTCTGCTGCTGTGCGGCCTTGATGCATTTTTGAATTGCCGGCTGGCTGTCGAAGTCCGGCTTATCTGCCGTCGCTCCAAAATCCGTGATCGAGAGCGAGCCCGGCGTTTGAGTTGCCGGCGGGGGCGGGTTCTCCATATCTACGACATCGAGCCAGTAGAACGACGCGGTATTTGCGGCGTCCTTCCGGAAGGCGATGGTGGCGCCCGGCGGAACGGCGGGAGGCTTGATGAAAAAGTGGGCCTCGTCGAAAAAGATATGCGGTTTTCCGGTGGAGGGATCCTGGCTCCACCCGTGTCGGCTCTTCGGCGGATTGTAGCACCACGATTGGATGGAGTTCAGGCTGACTGCCTGGCGGAAAACCCCGTTGATATAAAGATTGAGCGTGGCGGTGATGCCGCCGCCTTTTGGGGCGTCGGGAATCGAATAGCGAAGATTGAGCGCGGAGATATTTCCCCCGGTGAGATTCTTGAAAAACACGTACTGCCCGGTCGCTTTGAGCTGGACGTAGGCATGTCCGGAGGCTTCGAGTTCCGGGCTCGAGTCGAAGGTCTTCGGGGCGGCGGTCAGCGCCTGGACCGCGGCGCCGGCGCCGATGGTTCCGCTCTCCGCTTCGATGGATTTGAAGGGCGTCAAAGCGCCTGCGGCGGTCGCTTTGCCGACAGGGAGCGCGCTGCTCAGCAGAAGTGCGAGCAAGACCCATCGCAAACGGGGACAACAAGCGAGTGAATGGAGGGTTTTCACCAAGAGACCTGAAGGATGGCAGGGGTTGTTACCTGCGGCGGCGGAGGCGCTGATTGAGCGTGAAGCCAACGATGGCGAGCGGGGGAAAGGCGAGGAAAGCCCAATAGTGGGTGAGCGGTGGGAGGGCCGGCGAGATTTCCACCGGCGTGGAGAGAACATCTTCATCGTTCACGCGAACCGAGATTTGATGCGTGCCCGAGGCGGGAATGATCGTATTTGCCGCGTAAAGGAGCCGGTTTTGGGCGGCATCGTGCGTGGCGGTCATCGTGCTGGCGCTTTTCATCATCGAGCAGCAGGGGGGAACCCAGGCTTCGCCTCCGCCCTCGGTTTTGGCCTGAATTTGAATCTGGATATTCGAGTCGAGGACCGCGTTTCCGGTCTTGGGATCCTGAACGAAAACACTGAGATCCGCAGGTCCGGCGCGGAGCGGTGAAGGGGAACCGAAGAGCGTGATCTGATAGGGGCCGGAGATTTTCTGAGCAAGGACGACGCCTCCGTCGGCGAAGACATGCGACATGAAAAGGGCGGCGAAGAGAATGCCGGCGGCAGCCAAAGCTCTCCCGATCGAGGTTCGTCGAAGACTGGTGTCTGATCGTGCGAACGTCATGGGGTGAGGGTGCCTCTCATTTGCATGGGTTGAAAAGTCATCCAAGTGCCGAAAGCATACAGGGCAACGGCCAGGGTCGCCCAAGAAAATACGGTGCGAAGAGGCAGAAGGGAGCGATTTTTCGCGATTCGCCAGAGCGCGTAGAGGGTGAGCAGTAGTCCCGCATCCAGAAAGAGCAGTTCCACGCCCAGGAGTCCAGGCCATGACCAGGAAGCGATGCCCCAATTCGGCTCCAGGCCAAGCAGCCGCTCGAACACGGGGATCGGCGTGTGCGAGGCGGTGAAAAGGTGGAAAACGAAATGGGCGAGCCACATCCCGAAGCCGAGAGGGGCAAAGGCGATCGCGTAGGCGGCGATCGTACGCGGAAGCGTGGCGCGCGATTTTTCGTGCAGGCGGCCGATCGCGGCGGCCGCGCTCACCAATGGAACGGGAAGCACGACCAGAAAGAGGACGATCAAGAGGGTGACGAAGGTCAGTCGGGACAGGCCCAGATCGGGGGCGAGGGCCTGGACTGGAGCGATCATTCCCGCTGCATTGGCGAAGGCTCCAAAGGTCAGAACGAGGACCAGGGCGGCGACATCGAGGCGATTTTCCCAGCGGCCGAGAGAGGATCTTGGTTGCGGGTTCCAAAGGTCCGCGCCGGGTAAGGCGGTCTGCAGCGCAACGTTCTCGTGGGGGCAGGCTTTCACGCAATCAAGGCAGAACGTGCAGTCCATATTGCCGGATTTTCTTGGCTGAAAAAGCTGGAGCTCACAGCCCCGCTGGGTCGCGTTGCCCTTGATGCAGTCGAAGGTCTTGCAGGTCTGGCAGACATCGAGAGACCGGACGCGGATCTCGGCGGGCGACGCGAGGGATTGGACGAAATGGAACTGGCCAATCGGACAGACGTATTTGCAGAAGCTGGCACCTTTGAAAAAGGCATCCACGAGGGAGGCGGAAAGGAAATAGCCCCCGATGATCGCGGCCGTGGCCCAGGGACGATCCCAGAGGCTGAAACCTTCGTAGGCCCAGAGGTAAAGGACTACGAGGGCGACGGGCAGCCATTTGTTGCGGAGGAAGCGTGGCCACTGGAGGCGGGCTACCGGGAGGCCCAGACTGGAGAGGAATTTTCGCGAGCCGTCGCGGACGAGCATGAAGGGGCAGCTCATGCAGAAGAGATTTCCGACGAAAAGCAGGGCGAGGACGGTAAGGCCGCGCCAGTGTGTCCACGGTAGCACCCCGGCGGCGTTCATCGCGCTCAGGGAGGGGCCGCGAAATCCATCCCAAACAACGAGGATGGCCAGGGCGAGAAGGGCAAATTGAAGAGGCCGACGAAGCTTGGTGATCGGGATCCGGGGCATCCGCAGAGACGAAAGAAAGGCCGGCAAGGCTGCGGGCGGCGGCAGGGGCGCAGGTTTTCTCTTGGGAGAAAGAAATTCGATCGCCACGAACGCGCAGGGAATGAGGAAGGCGACTGAACCGGGCACCCACATGATCGCTCCGGCTGCGGCCTGGTCATTGATGGCACTGAAGTCGCCGAAGCGCGGGGCGGCGGCGTAGGTGGGGTAGATTACTTGATCGTAGAAGGAGAAAAACGCGGCCAAGACGGTATTTTGAAGATCCGCGAGGAGGAGGTAGGGAACGACGGTCCAGCGTGGCCAGCGATTGCGCGTGGGCCAGGGATTGATGACGTGCCACCAAAATAGAATCGCTGTGCTGAGGAAAAAGACGTGTTCCACCCGATGCCATGCGGTGGAGCGCAGGGCAGTCTCGTAGGCGGGAGGGATGTGCCAGAGGATATTCGACAGGCAAAAGGCGAAGAGGGCAAAGATCGGATTGGTCAGAAACCTTCCGAGTGCTTTTAACGGATTCCAGGTCAGAAACGGTCCAAGTCCATCCGCGACAAAGCGCTTCGGCAGGCCTAGCAGGATGGGGAGGAAAGGGGCTCCAATGAGAAGCAGCGGGGGAACGACCATGGTCAACAGGAGATGCTGGACCATGTGGACGCTGAGCAGAAAGTTTGCGAAAGCGTCGAGCGGGGAGAAGAGAGCAATCGCCAAGACGAGAAGTCCGGCCAGAAAACAGAGAAGACGGACTACCGGGAACCGGCGCGGGGCACGGGTTTGGAGCCGAAACCATCCCCTGGTATAGAGGATGGCGAGAACGAGAAGCCCGGCAAACGTGCCGGGCTCGATGCGCCAGGAGGCAAAGGCGGCCTCGGCGATGGAGTTCACCGCGAGGCGGCGCGCGGCGTCAGAAATCGCGGCGCGCCAGGATTAGCCCTGTTTGCCATCGTGACCTTCCGTGCTCGCCTCTTTCTTTTCGTTTTGGCGGCTGCTCGGAGGAACGGCGGGAATCGTGCTATCCCGTGCAGCTGGAACCCCAGGAGGTCGCAGGGACACCATGTAAGCGACGACGGCGTCGATTTCGTACGGAGTCAGATTTTTCCCGTAGGCGGGCATATTGCCGCCACCCTGTACGACCTGGCGAATGAGCTGGGGCTGGGTCAGGCGGGTGCCGACGTCGGCGAGATCCGGACCGCGCTTGCTGCCGATGCCGTCGATGGCGTGGCAGTTGCGACACTGCTTCTGCTGGATGACGATCGAGCCCTGAAGCTCGAGCGGGCTGCGGTTCTCGAGCAACTCTTTTGGAGTGGTGAGCGAGCGCCAGCCGATCATGTCCGGCGACCAGGGAGAGGTGATACCGAACCAGGTCAGGAGACCTAGGCCGAGGACGAGCGAGATCACGACCAGCACCGCCACGGGGCGACGGCTGAAGTGCTTTTCGCCGGTGTTGTTAATAAATGGTAGGAGAATGAGCAGTCCGATGCCGATGGGCGGGCCGACGAGGAGAGCGACGGTCTCCATATAGTCAGGCATAAGCGCCGCGACCGCGAAGATCCACATGAAGTAGAAATCGGGACGGGGATTGGCGTCGATCTGGGCCGGATCCGGCGGGCCGAACGGGCCTTTCGGTCCAAAAATGAGCGCGCAGGCGACGATGGCCGTGAGCACGATCGCGCCAGCGACGAGATCCTTCCAGATGCCGTACGGAGCGAACGGCATGCCGTCCTTCTTGAGGATGTTCGCGTAGTGAGCGTCGTAGGTCTCGCGGTTCACGAGGACACCGGGCTCCGGGTACTCGTTGATGCCCTTCGAAAGGACTAGGCGCAAGTGGAGCGCGATGATCCCAAGGATCGTGCCTGGCAGCACGAAGACGTGGAGGGTGAAGAAGCGGGAAAGAGTTTCCGCGCCGATGATCGGACCGCCGAGCATGAACTGGACGACCTGCTCGCCGATGCCCGGAGAGCGGCCCGCGATGGAGGCACCGATGCCGATACCCCAGTAAGCGTCTTCGTCAAAGCGCATGACCTGACCGGTGAAGGAGAGGCCAAGGGTCACGACGAGCAGGAGCACGCCGGAGACCCAGGTGAGCTCACGAGGGTATTTGTACGCGCCGAAGAGATACACCTGGATCATGTGCATCAACATGATCGCGACCATGAAGTTCGAGCCCCAGTAGTGGATGCCGCGAATGAGCCAGCCAAGTGGCTGCTCGTAGGTGAGGTAATGCAGCGTCGTAAAAGCCTCGTTGCCGGAAGGCACGTAGGCCAGGGCCAGCAGCGTGCCGGTGATCAACTGAATGATGAGGCAGAGCAGGGTGGCGCTGCCGAAGACGTAGAACCAGCTGGCGGCTTTCTTCGGAACGTGGTGGCCGGCGGTATGTTCCCACAGTTCGGCGATGTGAAGCCGGCTGTCGAGCCAGCCGAAAACGCCCAATGCTGCTTTTGTGGCCTTGTCGATCATACGTTCGGAGTCGCGAGAGTGGGCATCACGCCGCCCATGAGTACTAGTTGACCGCCTTCGACTTTATGCTCGTACTGAAAGAGGCCGCGAGGAGGCGGGCCGGCGGCACGGGAACCGTCTTCGTAGTAGACGCCACCGTGGCAGGGGCACATGAAGAATTTCGATTCCGCGAACCAACGAACCGGGCAGCCGAGGTGGGCGCAATTGATGGCGAAGACCTGAAATTGGTCGCCCTTGATGTGGCGGACCCAGCAGGGGATATCGTCCATATCCCCGTCCCATTTACGGCTGTAGGGATTTTTGTAGGTCGCGAGAGTCGTCGTGCCTTCCGGGAAATTCGAAATCGGACCGA